>FMJZ01001974.1_pt1 | contig 257686 bp, 239 predicted proteins | sample 1987881 | NCBI WGS metagenome assembly FMJZ01 (sample SAMEA4378227, study PRJEB15110) | soil metagenome | biome: soil; feature: Field; material: Soil | place: India | collected 2015-03-11 | depth 0 m
CACCCAAATTTTTGCTTCGCAAAAACTTCTTTTATGCTGGAAACGTTATATGAAATTCGAAAACCAGCCTTTCACGGAAAGGAGACCGTAAATTATGACGATGTTGTTGCCTTCGTTTAACTTCACAGGAGGAAAAGAGATAATGAAATTTCTACGCAACTTTCACCTATCGAAAGTTAAACAAAATTTTTTCTTATTTTTACGGGTGGTGGCTTTTAAGAATAACAAACTTAATAAGGTATTAATATTTTATTAGACACAATAATTGCTGAAAATTATGATGGAAGAACTAAATATAAAAAGAAGAACATATGGGGAACATCTTACTCCTATACAAATTTTTGAAGAATTTATATTACCAGAAATAAAAGACTACATACACCAATACATTTGGGTTGATTTATTTGCAGGGGAAGGCAATCTTATACTTCCTATCTTGAATTTAATACCTGAACACGAAAGAGTAGAATTTTTTAAAAAACATATATTTTTATTTGACATTCAAAAAGAACTAGTTGAAAAAGCCATATGCAATGCTGCAAGGTATGGCATTCCTTCAGAAGTAGCACAAAAAAACATCTGCCTAAGGGATACCATTAAAGACTATCCTGTTTTTTTATTTGATTTAGGATTGCCAATTTATCATATTACTAACCCGCCGTATCTTTATATTGGATATATAGTGAAACATCCAGAAACACAGAACTACCTAAATTATTTTCAGGGTAAAAATACGGGATACCAAGATTTGTATCAAATTTGTTTGATTAATGATTTGAGACATGGCATTAAGAATATGATTTATATAATTCCTTCCAACTTTTTGTTTGGATTTTCTGTTTCAAATAAGATTAGGAGTGATTTTTTGCCTTACTATAATATAAAGAAGGCCATAATTTTCGAAAAGGAAATATTTGAATTTACTGGAACTAATGTCCTAATTTGCTTCTTTGTGAGAAAAGATTTCCAAAAACTGGAAGCTCTTTCTTTTGAAGGGATTAAAATAAATAAAACAACACAGAAAAAACAATATATTTTGGAACCAATGAATAAATATCGTGCTGGAAATGATTTTGAAGATTTTGTAAATATATATAAGGCATCTAAGCCCCTTCAAATAAAATTTTATTTAACATTAGAAGAAGTCGAAAATGCAAGGGGGACATTTAAAGTAGAAGTTTTAGATGTAAGCACCTTTAAGGGTGGAAAATATCCAAAAACCGAGATTTTTGTAAATGAATACCTTTTTAACAAAATAAAAACAAACATTTTATTTATCAGAACTGTGGATACTGGGACTTTAAGTGGGCGGGTAGGTTTATACGTAATAAAAGAGATATTTAGTGTAGATGGCCTTTTAGTTACAAAAGAAAAATATAGAACGCATCCAATCCAAATATTTATAGAACCTGCACTTCCAATTGAGGAACAAATCCTATTGAAAGATTATTTCAATTTAATACTTGAACACTTCAGAAAGAAAACGGACAGCGAGTTTATGACCACTTATAAATATTCAAAAAGCGAATATACAAGAAAGTATTTGGGATTGTCTCAAACTAAAAAATTAATTCAAACATTCCCATTATTAAGTCTAAATAAAAATGAAAAAACTCATTTTAAAAGTCTGATAGATGCCAAAGATGTAGAGAAAATAATAAATTTCGTTCAAAATGTTAATAAAAATAAGAGGCAAGAACTATGGCTATAAAAGAGAATATCTATTATTGGAAAAAATCGTTAGAATCCCCTGAATCAGCGGCAGATCCTTTTTATAGTTTTGACAAGTTGATAGTAACAAATAGTAAGTTGATAAAGAAAGTCGAACGACTGCGAGAATTAATAATAAGTTATTGTGTACTAAGCGAAAAGAAGGTAGATGCCGCTTCAGAAATTTTAAATGAAATATATGATCTCATAGTTTCAATAGATAAGATTCAATATACTGAATTTGTAGCATTTTGGAAGACTTTGGACATATCATACTCTGTTTTTAAAAAATTACTTAATAAAAAAGTTATTTTGAAGGAATTATTACAAAAATACTGTGAGAGGCGGCGAAAGTTATACGATAAGATGGGATATTGTAATACATCAGGACAAAGAGCCAGATATTGTTTTAAAAATAAATGACAAATTTTTCATAATAGAAGCCAAGCATATAAAGGAAAGCGGTGGAGCGCAAGACAAGCAAATTGTAGAATTAATAGAATTCATAAGATACTCTGAAGAGTTAGAAAATGTTCATTACATATCATTTATGGATGGCGTATATTTCAATAATTTTAGTTGGGCTAAAGAGGGAGATGAAACTAAAGTCAATAAACAAAAAAAGGCAATTGAAGAGCACCTTACAAATAATCCTAAAAACTTTTTTGTAAATACCAGCGGTTTACTATCTCTTTTCGAAGATCTGAAAAATTAATAAAATTAATAAAAATGAAAAGTCCCCGCCCTTACGCAGAGAATTGAATGACAGAAAATAAAAAAAACTACTGCAACAACATAATTTACTGCAGGTTCCCGACTCTGCGGAAAACCTTCGGTTTTCTTGCCACTTTGCACTCTCGCTTGTCGGCTCGGGGCACATAACAGCGGATAAAAGGTTCGCCCTTCGCAAAAACTTCTTTTATCCGCATCCGTTAAGCTAAATGCCCTCGCCTACTGAAAGATTAAGGTTTATAAAAAGTGAAACATTAATGTTAAAAGTAGGAAAACTATGACAATAGACATAATTCAAACAATTTTAGGGGCTTTGTAGCCTCATGTGTTATTTAATTGCAGACTTCGGGCAACTCTAGGGCAATCGTGCCTTGCCTCGCTCTGCTCGGTCAATTAACAACGGATAGAAGGGAAGCCAAAGATTTCCTCAAATCACCTTCTGTTCTTTTATCCGCAAACCATAAACACCCGCTCTCGCTATAAAAAACCTGTTAAATCATGTTACACAGGTTACAAAAGTTACATAGGTTACCAAATTAACACTTAAATCGCCATCCCTTCCTCTTGACAAATCCTTTAAACTTTAGTAATTTTATGCAGAAGGGTAAGTTCTTTAAGGTTATAAAAGTAAGAGAATAAGTTTTTTCAAAAGAGCAAATACCGTAGAGAGTTTGAATCTCTAATTAAGCAGGTTTTTTGTTTCCCTATTTATTTTCTTATAAATCAAATCAAAATAAGGAGGAAAAATTTTGTATATTATATAAAGGAGCTTGAGTTTAGATACAATAACAGCGATAATTTAGAAGAAGTTCTTTATAAGGTTTTAGGTGGAATATATTGAGCAATCGACATGGGAATTTGATGGCAGATAGCATTATTTTTGGTTAATAGAGGAAAAACAATATGGAATATAAAAAAATTATTATAACCCAAAGAGGTGGAAAAGAAAAACTAAAGCTTATAAAAGAACCAAAAGAAAACCTCTACAAAAATTTAAATAAAAAAGAGGCCATAATAAAAATTCTTGCAAGTGGTGTTGCTTATGCTGATATTATGATGAGGGAAGGAACTTATCCAGGACATCCTCCCTATCCTTTTACACCAGGTTATGATATTATAGGCATAATCGAAGAAATATCGGAAAATAAAGAAAACATAAAAAAAGGCGATATCGTTGCCGCTTTAACTGTTACTGGTGGTTATAGCGAATACATCGTACTCCCCACAGAAAAGCTTATTCCTATAACCAATGTAGATCCTAACAACCAAATGGAATTAGCAAAATTGGTAAGCATGGTTTTAAATTACATCACCGCATATCAAATGTTGTTTCGCATCAAAAAATTGAGCCAAGAAGACTATATTTTAATTCATGGTGGCGGTGGTGGTGTTGGAACAGCATTGCTTCAATTAACACATCATTATGATTTTAAAAACGTCTTTACAACGATATCTAGAAGAAAGAGTGAAATTATTTCGAAATATAATGCAAAACCTATTTATTACCAAGAAGAATCTTTTGTTGATTATTGTAAAAAACATAAAATAAAAATGGACTTAATTCTAGATCCCATTGGTGGATGGCACTTTTTAGAATCCTACAAAGTATTAAACCGTAATGGGACATTGGTATTATATGGTACTTATAATTTTCTTAAAGAAGGTACAATAAAATCGATGTTAGGTGTACCATTAACCTATCTTCGAAATCTATTCGACTTTAACAAAAAAGTTATATTTTATCTTATTGGACAAAAGCGATTTGGGGGATACGAATCCATAAAAAATGATTATAAAATTCTTTTAGAATTATTCAAAAATAAAAAAATTGATCCATTAGTAGAAATCCTACCATTCTCGGAAAAGAATGTTCAAGAAGCTCATCAACGACTACAAAATGGAGAAGTTTTAGGAAAAATTGTATTGATTTTTGATCATTAATTATTGCAACAAATCTATAGGATAAGGTAAAGATGCATCCTTTGGGATTCTATAAATATATTGATTTCTAAAATGGGGATCTTGCATTCTACATTCCTTAGAACGTTTTTTATATGGTTCAATCGTTATAAGCTTTTCCCACAAAGTTTTAATAGAGAATTCAGGATATTTTCCTACTGTTAATGGGGTAAAATCACAAGGACATACATATCCTTGGCTTGATAGATAAAACTGAGTTGTTGCAGCAAAACAATACCCTCTACTACACTCTTTTTGGGATGTAAAAACAGATTGAGGTGTTATAATTGGATAATCTTTTTTACTTCGATAGTAATGTGTTAAGTATAGTATTTTTTTTCTAGCTTCTAAATCAAGAAATGACGAAACAGAAGAATACATTCGCCCAGTAGGAATTGCATCAAAAAATGTAACTTCTTGAACGTTTAATTCTTTTGCAAATGCCATCATGTTTTCTATAAAATAAGCTTCTACACGGTCTTTGGTTAAATAGCTAGAAATTGCAACAGGTATTTTTACTTGCAATGCATTCTGAATTCCTTCAATTGCTTTATCAAATATATTTCGCTTTCTTAATTGATTATGTTCTTCTTTTTTGTAAGAATCCAAACTCACAAAAATTCCGTCCAAACCAGAAGCTTTTAATTTTTTACATTTTTCTTTGGTTAGAAATTCTCCATTTGTAAATAAAACCACATTTGCTTTGTTTTTATCTACCGACGAAATAATTTTATCTAAATCTTTGTTTAATAACGGTTCCCCACCTACTAAAACTACTGTTGTTACTCCAAGTTCTATGGATTCTTCTATTGCCGAAATAAATTGTTCTGTTGTTAATTCCTTCTCTTTCTGATTCATATGATAATTTGCACTACAATGTAAACAATTACATTGACATTTTTTTGTTAATCCTACTGTGAGTGTCGATGGTATTCTACACATCTCGAATTTACGAAGCAATCGATAAAATATATATCTTTTACCAGCATTTGTTGTAATATCTGGTTGATATAAACTAAATCGTAATTGTCCAAATGTTCGAAAAAAATTCTTGTATTTCTTGGTTTGATTTATATAATTTTCTATATAAGATTTCGCTTTGTTTGGGAATTTTTCTTTAAACTCAATCCAATAATCTAATAAATCTTGCGATGTATCGTATTTGTATTGAATCGTAAAATAATAATAATCAAGAAAATCCTGCTCTTTACTCATTAAAACATATTTAAAAGTATACAATATTAGAGTCAAATAGAATTTATATTTTATAAAAAATGTTTGTTAAAATATTAAACATTACTTTTTTATTATTTAATATGAATCAAAACGAATTAAGCTTAATTAAAACATTAAAAGACCTTAAAGAATTTGGGTATCAATATAGATCCATAAAAGAAGAAATGGCACAAAATTTAGCAAACAAACTCTATAATAATCAACCAGTATTCCCCGAAATTCATGGATACGAAGATACAGTTTTGCCACAATTATACCATGCGATACTTGCTGGTCATAATATAGTTTTATTAGGAGAAAAAGGACAAGCAAAAACCAAAATTATGAGATCGTTAATTCATCTACTCGATGAATATTTTCCCGTAATAGATGGAACTCTTATTCCAGAAAGTCCTTTTCGTCCCATAACAAAACAAGCAAAAAAGATATTACAAGAAAAACGAGAAAATACTCCAATTCGTTGGATACATCGCGAAGAACGTTATGGAGAAAAGTTGGCACCAGGTAGTAGAATTGCGGATATTATTGGAGATTTAGATCCCGCGAAAGTGATCGAAGGAAGTTCCTTAGGAAGTGAAGATGCACTCCATTATGGTCTTTTACCCAGAATGAATCATGGTATCTTTGCTATTAACGAATTACCAGACTTAGATTATTTAGTACAGGTTGCAATGTTTAATATTCTTGAAGAAGAAGATATTCAAATTCGTGGTTTACCAGTTAGATTATCTTTGGATGTTTTTATTTGTTTTACAGCAAACCCATCAGAATATACGCGATCAGGAAAGATCATCACTCAATTAAAAGATAGAATTGGTGCAGAAATAAGAACACATTATCCTAAAACACGCGAAATTGGCTTAAAAATCACGAAACAAGAAATTCGCATTCCAGCGATAAAACCAGAAGTAATTGTGCCCAAATTCATTGAAGAAATCATCGAAGAGATTACCATCCAAGCAAGAAGACATCCTCTGGTGAACCAAAAGTCTGGTGTTTCTGCAAGATTATCCATTGCAAATTACGAAACCATCGTTGCATCTGCTAGAAGAAGAGCATTACAACTAAAACAACCTGTTGCGTATGCACGAATGACGGATTTAGGAAATATTTTTAGTTCGAGTTTAGGAAAAATTGAACTTGATCCATATCGTGACGAAGCTGTTACAGAATATCAAGTTATTCTTAAATTGATCGATTTGGCTATAAAAGAAATCTTCGAAGAATATTTCCCCGAAAAAAAATATTCCCAAGAATTTGAAAATATTACAAAACAAGTATATCAAGCAAATGTAATAGAAATTTCCGATACAATGCCTACTTCCGAATATAAAAAAATTTTAAAAATTGTTCCGAGTTTATTCGATCTATTGAAAGATCAAAATTGGGACAAAAACGACGAATTATTCGCATCGGGAATTGAATTTATACTTGAAGGTTTAACAACGAAAGAAAAAATAAGCAGACGGCGATTAGGAGAAATTGTTAGTTTTAAATCTGTGGATTTGTATTAATGTTAAAGTTCAATCAGAAAGTAATTTTTGTATTAGGTAAAGGTGGCGTAGGTAGGACAACGATATCTGCCGCATTAGGTTATTATTTCGCTAAGCAAGGACTTAAAACATTAGTAATTCAATGGGCAATTCGGGATTTTGTATCCCCTATTTTTGATAAAGACCCAGTAGGTCATAAGCATAAAGAAATTTTACAAAATCTTTTTGTAATGAATTATGATCCTCAAATAACCTTACAAGAATATTTTGTAGAGCATTTGCACATGACTCTATTTTTTAAGTTTATCATCGAAAATCCACAAGTAAAGAAATTGATACAAGCTGCACCAGGTTTAGAAGAATTATTTTTCTTAGGAAGAATTTTTTGGTTAGTAGAATTAGCAAAAGAAGAACGTGGATATGAATTCGATAAAATTATTGTAGATGCACCAGCTACTGGACATGGCTCTGCATTATTCGGTGTTATATCTACTATTTCGAACTTTAAATTAGAAGGCCCTTTGGTATCAGAAGCTATAAGGGTTGCTAAAATGTTAGATGATCACGAAAAAATTGGGACAGTAGTTGTCACCTTACCGGAAGAATTGCCTTACGAAGAAACCATTGATCTGGTAGATCTTATCGAAAAAGAAATGAAAAGAAAACCCTTAGCAATTTTTTTAAACAAAAGTGTGTATTGGTATTTAAAAGAAAATGCCCATCACAATATAAACGATGATTATGTAAATCGTTTTTATCAATTCAAAAATGTTATAAGATCCTTAGATTTAGATCTCAGAAGAAAAATTTATTACGAGCATAGAACAAAAGAATTTTTTCATCAAACCATAAAAACGATCATCTTGCCAGAATTGATCCTAGAAAAACCAGAGATTACACCAGAACAAAAAATCAAAAAACTTGTAGAACTATTAGAATCCTATGAATAAAAAAACCAATTTACACATCTTTTTAGGAGCTGGAGGAGTTGGTAAAACCACCATTTCTGCTTCCTTCGCGATGTATTTAGCATCAAAAGGAAAAAAAACTGGCTTACTGAGTATAGACCCTGCAAAAAGGTTAAAATCTGCTCTTAATGCATCCCACATAGACGAAGAAGGAAAAATCTTTTGGTCAAATACTAACAATGGGGGGTATCTACGTGCAGCAATATTAAATTTACCAGACAGCTTAAAACGTTGGATTATTGACGAAGGTCTACCAGAAGAACATCAAAGACAACTATTTCAACATCCTTTGTATACAACGCTTGCAGAAAAGATTGCATCGGCAACAGAAACATTAGCTCCTATAAGAATGGCAGAATGGCTAGAACAATACCCAGAAACAGAAGAACTGATTATCGATACTGCACCTGGTCTACATGCAGTGGATTTTATTACACGACCAGAAAAATTGATGGCATTTTTCGATAGCAAAATCCTCCAATGGATAAAATGGTTTGCTGGTGAAAAAAAATGGAAATGGGTCGATGGAAAAAAAGAAGTAATACAAGATCAAAATATTTTTCAAAAAATCATAAGACAAAGTGCTAAAGGAATATTATCTGCACTTGGTAAAGCTGGTGGTGAAAACATATTGTTAACATTAGGAGAATTGATTTTATTAATGGATCAGGTTTTTTACAAGATGGTGGATAGATTAGAAGAATCTAGAAAATGGATAAGAGATATAAACACCAAAGTTTATTTTGTTTTTACATTACGCGATGATTCTGTTTCTGTTGCAATTGAACTTAAACAAATATTAGAAAAAAATAATATAAAAAATTTTATATTTTTATTGAATAAAAGCGTTCCTGATAGTTTTATAAATTCGAAGGAAGTAATGAATGTGAATAATGTCTTTTCGGAAATAAAACCTCATAGTTTAGAATACGAAGAATTATTAAATAGATATATACAATCTTTTCCCATTCTAAAAAACAAGATTTTAACAAAACTCGAAAAATATTTTATACCTAAAAATAATATCATAGAGATTCCTATTGTTTCCTCGATAGAAAATTACGAAGAATTAAAAATTTCTGATTTAATTGAATTAGGATCCTATATTGAACATAAAAACAAAATAATGTATTAATTGATTTATTATTTTTTTGCTTGACATTTAGATAAAATTAATTTAAATAATTCTATGGATCGTAAGGATAATTTTCAATCTTTAAAAGGTTATTTCTTAATTTCGGAAGCAACTATGTTAGATCCAAACTTTAAACATACAGTTGTTTTAATGATTGAACACAATGAAGATGGTGCATTTGGTTTGATTGTAAACAAAAAATCCCAATTAACACTTTCGGATTTATTGCCAGAATTTCAGAATGAACGCGGAAAAAGTACTCCAATTTATATTGGTGGACCAGTACAACAAGAATTTTTATTTGCAGTACATTCTCCCCTATTAGATAGAAAACCCTCTTCTACATCGATGGAAGTTATCTCCAATGTTTATTTTGAACCAGGCTTTCGCAACCTTGAAGATTATTTTAAAGATGATTATTGGAACACTTTACCTCTCGACGATAGACCTAAAATACATTTATTTATTGGATATTCTGGTTGGGGGCCAGGTCAGTTAGAAAGAGAAATACGCGAAGGCAGCTGGATTATTCATCCAGCTTCTTATAAAATTGTATTTCATCCTAATCCCGAAGAAGGATGGAAAGATGCTTTAAGACAAAAAGGCGGCATCTACAAAATATTTGCAGATACCAACCAAGATCCTTTCTTAAATTAATTTTTTCTTATAAAGCGATAAACTGCAAGAATTATAATCGCGCCACCTACTGCTAAAAAGAAACTTTTCCAATTCCAACCAGTAAAAGAACCAATCCCTAATTGTGTACCAATAAAACCGCCCACAAATGCACCAGCAATTCCAAGTAGAATTGTTATAATAAATCCACCCGGATCTTTACCAGGCATTATCAGTTTTGCAACTACTCCTACTAAGAGTCCCATTGCTATCCAACTTAATATTCCCATATAGATCAAATAAAATTTGTTCAAAAAAAGTCAAACATATTTTATTTGATAATCTGATCCTTTTTTGATGGTAATAAATCTTCTAATTTGCATTTAAAATATCTTCCTTCTTTAAGACTTGTACCAATCCATCCGTATGGTTCTTGCTCTTTTACAACGAATAAATCCCAACCCAATTTGATGTAGGGACAATTTACAACTCTATCTCTACAAATAATTTGGGTTGCACGAGGTTTAGGATATGCCCAAGCAGAAGGTGGATAAAGGCATTTTCTTTCGATCCCAGCTACTAGCATCAAATTCCGCATTTCTAATTCTAAATCTCTAAATCTTTTGATTACTGGTTTTAATAAATGATAATCAAAAAACCCCAACTTTGATGTATAAGCTACTCTAAAAGAAACCTCTTCGTAAAGATGTTCTCTATCTTCTATTTTTTGGTATAAATAAAATATATATCGAGAAAACTTTATAGATTCTGCTATAACTTGAACTGCCTTATCAGAAAGAATTGGTTTGTTGATATTGTTTAACATTTCGTCATCGACAACATCGTTTTCCTCTGTATTAGAAGCTTTTTCTAAATTAGTTTGAGCATCTGAATCCCATATATCATCGTCAAAAATTAATAGAGTAGGATCATTTTTATCTACATTTTTTTGAGTTAACGTAATATCCTCAGAAATAGCCGATAAAATTTTAATGGATTGAAGAATCTTTTCTATATCCACAGGCAGTTCCAATTTTTTTGATAATTCAATTGATTTAGCTATAAATTGCTTGTTTAAACTTTCATTATCGTAAGAATCTAATGCAGTTTGATGATTGGGAAATGCAAACTCAGAAATAAAAGAAGATATAAACGAAAATGTGCTTAACCCTTTCATACTTAATTCTTGTAATAATACAACTGCAAGAGTTAAAAGTCCAATTCTAGAAATGTAATTAAAATGATCCGGATTTTTTTTGAATAATATAAAGCTTGCAACACAAAATTTAGGATATCGAAAAGAATTCTTAACGATATTTCTTGGTTTATTCGAAGAAACAATTATGAGTTTTTCAAGAAAATCCCAATTTTTTATGTTTCTGATTATAATGTTCGCAAGATATTCAGACATAATGTTAATTAGTTGAGGAGTAATTTTTATGTAAAATTTTTCTTCGTAGCTACCTCTATTCTGTTTTAATCGCTCAATAAAAGAACTTCGAACCACTGCATCTTTACGAATTAAAACATTACCATAATTATCGATTAAATCTTGATCGAGAGTTAAAATTCCTCTTAAATCTAATTCTAAAAAGAAATTCTCAAATTCTACAAAATCCGAAATTAAAAAAGAGGATTGAGATAATTTCATTAAATTTAATTTTGTAATTGCTTTTTATTATGCAACTAAAAAAATATTGACTACTAAAAACAAGGATTATTCTTTTTATAGATGGAAAAAAATAAAAATGATATAAATCAAAACGACACGATAAAGGCTATTGCAGAATCTTTAAATCAATTTGCTGGAAGTCTTACTGGAAAAAACTTAGAAAATAAATTGATAGAATATTCCGAAGTTTATGGCGAAATTATATTATATTTATACAATCAATTAGAAAATCAAAAACGAGAAATCAAACACTTAAAAAAAGAACTCTATCGAATCGAATCTTTATTGAATCAAAACAGCAATCATTCTACGACAAAGAATTACAAAAAAGATAAATATTTATATATTTTTAATATAATTTTGTTTATTATAAACATAATACTAATGTTTCTTTTGTTAACAAAATGAACCAAAACAACTTAAACAAAATCAAAAATATTCTCGGAATTCGAAACAAATTTTGGAGAAAACGTTTCGAAATTATTAAAAATCATTTAGATATACTTTATATAAAGTCTATTAATAAAAATTACTTACCTTTTCGTTTGGCATTTAGTAAAACCATTCTTCAAATAGAAAAAAAACCTAATGAATTAGATATCGAAAATTTTTATAATTCCAGCCTTGTTGAATATCTAAATAAATTAAATCATCAAACATTTATCCTAGAAGAAAACCAAAAAGCAAGAAAAGTTTCTCTAAAAAACAAAATATATATAAATATTACTAACCCCGATGGATTAGAAGATCCTATTAAAAGAAAAACAATCAACGAAATAAACCAAAAAATCTTAAATTATATATATTCCAACCAAGACGAATTAATCAAAAAAAACCATAAAGAATTAAATTATATTTTTATAAATATTCTACAACCCAACCTACATAAAATATTCAATAAAGAAGAATTTAACCTCATAAGCGATTTTATCGAAAGTCCCATAGGAAAAATTCTAAATAACTTTATTCCTGGTCTAAGCATATTATTAGAAATACAAAAACAAAAAGAAGCTCTAAAAGAAAATGATCTTATAAAACTTAGCAGTACCATTGTTATTAATCGCGTTAAAGAGTTAACACAAAGATTAATCTATATTCTAACAGAAAATTTTATAAAAAAGGGAAAATACATTGCACCCCCATTAGTTGCCATCACAAGCATTGCTTTTGAACGATACGAATCTTATAAGAGATGCCAAGAAATCGTTGATCAAAACTATCAAAAAATATTATTAATTTATAATAAAATTCAACAAAATAAATTAAACGAAGAAAAACTCATCGATAATTTTTACGAAAACCATCCACAAGAAATCAAGAAATTACTTGATTCATAAGAATAATTAATTTTCTTGAAGGAATGAAGTTAAAAACCCTCTCTAAAAAGATTCATGGCCCATTAGTTTTAGTAATATTAGATGGAGTAGGATTATACAAAGGGCAGAAAGATGGTTATCCTGGTAATGCAGTAGATTTAGCAAAAGCAGATTTTTTAAAAAGGTTATTTCAAGATAACACAGAACCAAAACATATTTTTACAACACTTAAAGCCCACGGTACAGCAGTTGGAATGCCATCGGACGAAGATATGGGCAATTCCGAAGTAGGTCATAATGCATTAGGAGCTGGAAGGATTTTCCCCCAAGGTGCAAAACTTGTAAACATTGCCATAGAAAACGAATCCCTTTTTAAAAGTAATACTTGGATGGAACTGATTGGAACAAAAGAAAATCCTGGTTATGCACTTAAAGGAAGTACAGTACATTTTATTGGTTTACTTTCTGATGGTAATGTTCACAGTCATATCAATCACTTATTTGCAATGATAAAAAAATGTAAAGATGAAGGTGTTAAAGAAATTCGCGTACATACATTATTAGACGGTAGAGACGTTCCCGAAAGAAGTGCAGAAATCTATGTAGAACAACTAGAAAAATTCCTAAAAGAAATAGATCCAACAGGAAAACATTATTGTATAGCATCTGGTGGTGGTAGAATGGTAATAACGATGGATCGCTACGAAGCAAACTGGAAAATGGTGGAACTAGGATGGAAAACCCATGTAAAAGGAGAAGCAGAATATAAATTCACATCAGCATCAGAAGCAATAAAAACATTTCGCAACATACATCCCGATAAGATTGATCAAGATTTACCACCTTTTGTTATAGTAGACGAGAATCAAAATCCAGTTGGAAGAATAAAAGATAACGATGTTGTTATATTTTTTAATTTTCGAGGCGATCGCGCAATCGAAATTTCCCGCGCTTTTACAGAAGAAAACTTTGATAAATTTCCGAGAGATCCAAACGTAAAAGTTCATTTTGCAGGTATGATGGAATATGATGGTGATTTAAAAATCCCCAAAAAGTATTTGGTTTCTCCACCTGCAATCGACAGAACTGTTTCTGAATATTTAGTGCACAATGGTATTTATCAGTACGCGATTTCAGAGACACAAAAGTTTGGTCATGTTACCTACTTTTGGAATGGAAATAATTCTCAAAAATTTAGCGAAACGATGGAGGAATGGGTAGAAATACCATCGGATATTATTCCCTTCGAAAAAAAACCAGAAATGAAGGCAAAAGAAATTACTGATAAACTTATAGATGCAATTTCTTCTAATAAATATCAATTCCTTCGCGTAAATTATGCTAATGGTGATATGGTAGGCCATACAGGTGTATTAGAAGCAGCAATTAAAGCGATGGAAGTAGTAAACGAACAAGTAGAAAGGCTCTATGATACAATACAAAAAAACCATGGTACTTTAATTATCATCGCAGATCACGGAAATTGTGAACAAATGATAGAAATCGACAAAAAAACAGGAAATCCTAAAAAGAATAAAGATGGAAGTTATGCAGCAAAAACTAGTCATACTTTAAACCCAGTCCCTTTTGTTTTACTTAGTCCACACTTAGGTGAATTAGAGCTTAATCCAACAAAAGAGACTTACTCTCTTGGAAATATTGCAAGTACTATCTTAACGCTATTAGGGTTTGAACCACCAGAAATATATCTTCCATCCATCGTAAGATGGAAGTAATCTAATCTAACTTGGGGCTTACTACAAAGCCCTTATATCCTTCTTCTTCTAATTTTTGTCTTAGGACTTCTGCTGGATAACGTTCAGAAAATCTACCTACCCTTATTTGATAATCATTTTCTTTTTGCACTATGGTAATAGGATATGGTAGTTTTTGTTCTATTTCTTCCTTAACACGTATGATGTTTTTTAAATCAGTAAATGAACCAATTTGAACAGAATAATGTTTAAAATCTTTTATATTAATAACGTTTTTTAAGATTTTTTGCTTTTTTTCTTCGTATATTTGTTCTATGGGAGAAGAACCACTATCAGCAATAGCTCTGTTAAAAAAAGCAGCTGTTGCGCCCTCGCCTTTTTCTTTTAAATCCCCACGTTGTAATAATTTAACCTGAACCTTGGCAAGTCCCTTTTGTTTAAATCCCAATACCTCGGCTGCATATTCAGAAACATCAATAATTCTAGTTTTTACGTAAGGACCCCTATCGTTGATTTTTAAAACAACTTCTTTATTGTTTTCCAAATTTTTTACGCTAACAATAGAGCCTAAGGGAAAATTTCTATGTGCAGCTGTGAGCTTTCTACTATCAAATATTTCGCCACTTGCAGTAGGTCTTCCATCAAAATCTTTTCCATACCAAGATGCAATACCAATTTCTTCGTCTGCAGTTTGTTGACTTGTATTTTGTTGATCTAATACAACAACTTCAACATTCTCTGTATCATTTTGATTCTCTTGGTTATCGATATAGCCTGGTGGTTTATTGTTAATATTACATTTTTTACAACCTTCTTTTAGGTTGGGATCTTGTTTACTTAGTTCTTCGAAAAACTTTTCTTCGTCTTCTGGATTTTTTGTGTTTGCATCCCCCATATATGGATTATAATTTCTTGGATTTACTCTTTGATTTGCTTCGTTTTCTGTTCTGTTCATAAACATAGAAGTAGGATAAGTCTTTTCTACTACGGTTGGAGGTTGATTGATATTAGCAGTAATACAATACTGAAAACTAATAACAATTAGCGAAACAAACAATGTTTTTGTCTTCATTATTAAGATTTTCGGAATTTAATAGAATACTATTAAAAAAAATTTTTAATCCTTTTTATCCAATAATTTATCCATTCATCATCATCGTTTAAAGAATCTATCACGATTAATTCTATTTTTTTATTGTGTTCTTCTACCAACTTTCTTGTTGATATGTTTAACTCTTCTAAGGTTTCTAGACAATCTGAGGTAAAAGAAAGTGGAACTAAAATAATTTTGTTAAAATTATTTATAATATTTAATAGATATTCTTGAAGATAAGGTGTTAACCATTTTGTTCTACCCAAACGTGATTGATAAACAACATCATAATGTTTTAAATTAAGCTTTTGTGCAATTTTTCGAGAAATAAAAATTGATTGTGCCTTATAACAATATTCGGGGTATTTTTCACAACAGCCTTCTTTAAGACAAAGGTTCAGCCTATCGGACTTAATGATATGTCTTTCTGGTATACCATGAAAAGTAAACAATACATAATAATCTTGATAATTTTTGATAGATTGAATTTTATTCATCCACAATTGAATAAAATCTTCATCATCATTATAAACTTCTTCGAAAGAAAGTATAAAAGGATCCCAAAGTTGTTGGTTTACTCTACAAATTTCAGCTATTAACGAACCATAAGTAGAAGTAGAATATTGTGGATAAAGTGGTATAATATGTAGATATCGATAACCTTGGTTGTAGAATTGTTGCATTTTTTCTTTAATAGTTGGTTTTCCGTACCTCATTGCATAATCGATAGCAACATTAGGAATCTTTTCTTTTAGTTTTTTTATAAATTGTTCTGAATAATAGATTAAAGGCGATAGATTTAAAGTATGATTCCAAACCTCTTGGTACTTTTTTAGAGTGTTAAAAGGTCTAAAAGGAATTATAAAAAAATAAACGATAATAAAACGTAAAAAAAAGGGTAAATCAATTACCCTTTTATCCATCAAAAACTCTTTTAAGTTTTTTCGAATGGACGAAATGGTTAGATTTTCTGGCGTTCCTAAATTAACAAATAAAATTGCAGTATTTTCTTTATTCCTCATTAAGAATCAAAATTCTGCTACTACTGCACCTCGTAAATCATTAATTTTATAACCAGTTGCTCGATCTTGTGGATATTCTTTTTTTAAGACTTCTTTTACTTCTGGAGAAATTGTATTCAGATCGCCATGACAACTTAAACACATTTCGTTAGGAATTCTCATTGGCTTCATCACTTTTGTTTTATCCCCTACTTTATAATAAACTGTTTTAATCGGCTGATTTTCTTTAATACGTTTTAACCAAAATTCAATTACCTTTTGTTCATCTTCGGATGCTTTTTGGTTTGGATTTCTATTTTTATCAGACACCCGATAGATCTTCTTGTTATAGGTTTTAGAAAATTCCGCAGCTATTTGAGGTGCTCTTGTTTTACAAAAAGAAATGGAACCTGCATATCCTCTTTCTTTAATAGAATTTGTTAACTCGGATATTAAGGTAGGAGGGAATTTATCTAATATCTCGGCTGTTTTTTTGATTTCTTCTGGAGCTTTTTCGTCTAATTCTAATATATTTATGTCTTGTTTTGCTTGTGCCCACATACCACTGAATGACCCAATTACCATCAAAAAGGTAACATAAGTTAGAATTTGTTTAGCTTTCATAATTCAAAGATAAATTGATTTGTTATATTTTCAACTATTTTTTAGAAAATTTTATTATACTATATACAGGTATATTGTATTAATTAAAAAATATTTATTTTTATCAAGAAAAATTTACTTTTCTGTATAAAAAGCTTAGAATAAATGTACTCTTCTATGGATTTAAAAAGAATCGAAAACGTTTCCTTTAATCAAAATTGTTTAATTTTTTTCGACATTCCATCCCAAACTAGTGAACTAAATTTATTAAAATTTTTTATTGAACGTTTAATAGATACCATTGAATTCCTAAAATTAAAAAATATAAGCATACATTGTGTGCCAATTTTTGTAAAAGAGAATCAAATTTCGAAAGAAATCGATGTCGAATTTTTTCAATTAGTAGAAAAAGAACTTTCTCAATATATTCCTACAAAATCAACCGATAGTATAGCACAAACACAAAACCTAAAAAACGAAAAGCAAAATGTTGTTTTATTACATCCAAAATTATTCTCTTTTGATTGGAATTCTATCAATTCAATTCAATACGAAAATTTTGTAATCAACAGTTATAAATTTTTTGATTATTTCGAAGCAAGCAAAACAAAAATCAATAAAAGTCAATTTTGTATATCTTCAGAAATTGCAGAATCTATGGAATTATTAGATCAATTATCGAAAGCAACCTTAAAACCCAAAGTTGGAATATTTGGAGGAACACAAATCCAATCCACCATAGAATTCTTGGATAAAAAGGTGAAGTTGTTCCAAACTATTATTTTAAGTGGAAGTATAGGCATTACTGCACTAAAAGCAAATGGTTTAAACGTAGGCAATAGTCCCTATTCCAAAGAAGAAATCAGTAATTTATTTCAGATAATCAATAAAGCAAATTTTGAAGAATGCGAAGTAGAGTTACCTGTTGATCACATCGTTGTAGAAAAGATTTCTCCAAAGTCCAGTTCAAAAATTAGTCCGCGAGAAATTTCTAATCCATTCATTGCAATAGACATTGGACCTAAATCCATCCAAAAATACGAACAAATTTTAAAACAAGCTAACTTTATTTTATTCCATGCTCCCGTAGGTTTGATTGAACTAGAAAAAGGGAGAAAAGGTACATTAGAATTGTTAAAAATAATTCAAAAAAACAAGAAAACGTCTATTATTACTGGCAATAAACTATGTGATTTTTGTTTAGAAAATAAAATTTCTTTAAAATTGATCCCAGATTTCGAATTTATTCTAAATTATTTAAACCAAAGTTCTGGTTTTTTTAAGAATTGATGGATTAATTTCAAATTATAAATTATACTTAATATTTTTTTCTTTACATTTTAACATTAAAAGATTATATTAATTACATGAATTTTATTATTAGAATTTTATCTTTTACTTTGACAATTTTTTTTATCGTTCATCCATTAGCTCCTCAACAAGAAATGACCAAACAACCGTTTATTTACAAAATTATTATAAGCGATGCAATTACTCCAGCTTCGATGGAAAAATTGAACAAAGCAATACAAAAAGCGAATCAAGATAATGCAAATGCATTACTCATTCAATTAGATACCCCCGGTGGATTAATGAGCTCTATGGACGAAATGGTCAAATCCATCATGAATTCTCGCGTACCTATTATAACCTACGTAGCACCACCTGGTGCAACTTGTGGTTCTGCGGGTGTTTTTATTTTATTATCGAGCCATGTTGCAGCAATGGCACCAGCTACAAACATTGGATCAGCAACACCTATAACTATGGGAGGAACAACAGGCAATAACCAAGATCCGAAAAATCAGGAAGCTTTAAGAGAAAAAATTATGAATCATTCTATTGCAAAAATTAAAGCCATTGCAGAATACTACGGAAGGAACTCTCAATTCGCGATTAAAACCATCACAGAAGCAGCAAACATTCCTTCCACAGAAGCTTATAAAATCCAACTGATTGATGCAATCGCAATAACCGAACAAGAATTATTGAATCAAATCAACGGAAAAACTGTAAAAACTGTTGATGGGGAAAAAGTTTTACAAACGAAAGATATAAACATCATAGAACTAAAAGATGATTTAAGAAATAAAATACAAAGCATTATTGCAAATCCAAACATAGCTTATTTGTTAATCATGATTGGCATTACGGGCATAATGATAGAAATTCAATATCCTGGGTTAATTTTTCCCGGTGTAATTGGTGCAATTAGTTTAGTGTTAGGTCTATATGGATTACAAACATTACCTGTAAATTATGCTGGATTTCTTTTAATTTTTCTCGGAATTCTGTTTTTAATATTAGAATTAAAGATTGTTAGTTATGGACTATTATCTATTGCTGGAATTATTTCTATCATACTGGGTATAATTTGGATTGCAGAATCTATGAAGGAAGTCGAAGAAACATCCATCATATTTTTGTTTACCACAACGTTTGTCATTATTGGTTTATTTTTATTTATTTTAAGAAAGATTATAAAAGCAACAAAAAACAAAGTAGTAAGTGGGGATCAAATTCTTTTCGAAGAAATAGGAGAAGCAATTACAGAGATCAACCAAGAAAAAGGAAAAATCTTTATACATGGAGAAATTTGGAATGCTATAAGTAACGAAATCATTCCTAAAGGATCAAGAGTTCAACCTTACGAAAGAATTGGCATGACACTTAAAGTAAAAAAGGTTGACGAAAATAATTAATCAAGTTTAATTTATAGCATGTTTATCAATATTTTGTTTATTATAATTGTTGCGATAATAATTTTATCACAAGCAATCAGGATACTTAAAGAATACGAACGTGGTGTTATTTTTCGTTTAGGTAGGTTTAGTGGTGTTAAAGGACCGGGGTTGATATTACTCATTCCTGTCATCGATAAAATGGAAAAAGTAAGTTTAAGGACGGTTGCTTTAGATGTACCACCACAAGATGTAATCACAAAAGATAATGTTACAATCAAAGTTAATGCTGTTGTCTATTTTCGCGTAATGGATCCCGAAAAAGCCATCATAGAAGTAGAAGATTACTTGTATGCTACATCTCAATTATGTCAGACCACTTTGAGATCGATTTTGGGCGAATCCGAATTAGACGAAGTTCTTGCAAACCGGGAAAAAATTAATGCACACTTGCAAGAAGTCATCGACAAACAAACCGATGCATGGGGAATTAAAGTAAGCCTTGTAGAACTAAAACACATTGATTTACCTCAAGAGATGCAAAGAGCCATGGCAAAACAAGCAGAAGCAGAACGCGAAAGAAGAGCTAAAATCATTTCTTCCGAAGGTGAATTCCAAGCATCCCAAAACCTTGCAGAAGCAGCGAAAGTAATCGAAAAACATCCTGTTGCAATACAACTAAGATTTTTGCAAACACTTGTAGAAGTAGCCGCAGATAAAAATTCTACTGTGGTATTCCCAATCCCTATCGAAATATTAGAATCTTTAAAGAGAAAATAATTTTATAACTTATTGATTTTTGCAAAAATTGATGGGGTTGAATAAAAAATCAATTCGCTTTCTTCCCCATCCCATTTTATTACCATTAGGGAACTTTTTTTTAGTTTAAGGTTAAAGTTTAATATAGATTCTTTATAAATCAATTCTTCTAAACGAAAATCATATCGAATTTGATTACTCAATAAAGATAAAGCAAAACGACTTAGATCTGGTTCGTGTGTTATTATAGCAATTTTATAATTTGAATTTATAATATCTTTATTTAAATATGCGCCCAAAATAAATAAGTAATCATAAACAGAAGCACCAGGGTTTAATTTAGAATACGAATCGATTTTTTTAACCTTCCACTTTTTAGCAAAAATTTCTGCTGTTTCTACCGATCGCAAAGCTTCTGATGTTAAAATTGTATCGGGTTTAGAAAAAATTTTTGAACAAATTGAAGCAACTTTTTTAACCTTTTTTTGACCTTCTAATGTAAGCTTTCTTTCCAAATCGTTTAATGAACTATCTTCAGCTATACCATGTCGAATTAAATAAAAATCCATAGAAGAACCATTTATTTTATAATAATAAAAAATAAAGTATTTATCGAAAATTTTGATTTACGAATTTTTTTAAAAATAAAAAGTTAGTTATGCTTTCTAAGATCACCAATGTTTTTTACGAAAGGATAATCAAACCTCTAAAAGAAGCACATTCTCCTCGGGAAGAAATTGCATTAGGAGCAGCTATCGGTATGTTCTGGGCTCTTAATCCTTTAGTTGGGATACAAATGTATTTAACTACCGCGAATTGGTTAATTTTTAAACTCTTTAAAATTAGGTTTCACTTACCCATTGCAATAGCTATGGTTTGGATTACAAATCCCTTAACAGTTCCTTTTTTTTATTATGCATTCTACATTACAGGTATTTATTTTTTAAAGTTGATCAATTTACATTACGAAATCCTATCTTTCGAAAAATTTAATATGATCATTCAGACTTCCAGTTCGATGGATTTTTTTGATGGTGTTTGGTTTTGGATCAAATTCTTATTAGATGATTTTGGTATCCCTGCATTAGTTGGTGGACTAGTTTGGGCAATTCCTTCTGCTTTTGCTACGTATCCCTTCGTCTACAAATATATTACAAAACATAGAACAGAATTAGCAAAAAAAGAAGGAATCACTTTGGAAGAATGGGAAAAAAGACATGTGCATACCTTAAAAGAAATCATTCAACAAGAATTCTCGAAAAAAAGTTAATCCTTAGAAATTAAATTTACTAATTGATAGAAGGCTTCTTTTGGAATTTCTTCTGCCCTTTTTGTAAGATCTAAAGAAATGATTTCTGCTTTTTCTCTAAGAAGAGATATTGATATTAATTCATCACCTTTTTGCCAAGAATTGATCATCTTTTTTCTTTTAGAACGAAAACTCATGCGAAGAATTTTTTCCAAAAGCTCTGGATTACATTTTGTTTCTCGGAAAACTTCTAGTTTAATTAGCATAGATTCTACTTGGGGTATGGGAAAAAAAGCATTTTTAGGTATAGAGAATAATTTGGATATTTTCGAAAAATTATTTAAATAAATCGAAATAGAATTATTTTCTTCTAAGAGTTTTTCCGCATATTCTTTTTGGACTAAAAATATACATATACCTGGCTTTTTCATCGATTTGATAGTATTGATTATAATATCGGTAGTTATATAATATGGCAGATTACCAATAATAAAATTAAAATCATTAAGAGAATAGTTTTGAATATACTCCAAAATATCTATTTGATGAATACTCTGTTCTGGAAAATATTCATTTAAAATTTCACAAAGAACACGATCGATTTCTACAAGAACTAAGTCGTAATGATTTTTTAAATGAAAGGTTAAAGCACCAAATCCTGGTCCAATTTCTAACATTCTTGAATATTGAGGTATGCTCAATTGTATTGCTTCTACAATTTTTATAATATAATTGGGATCGATTAAAAAATTCTGACCTAAGGACTTTCTTATATTTGCATTTTTTTGTTTAAGTGTATCGAGAATCTTTGTTTTACTTAAAAAAGGATAATCCATAGATTATAAACAAACTTATTATATAAATTCCATAGACAATAAAAAAGTGATTTCTAAACTGATTTTCTATTATTCTATTTTTTTTATAAAAATTTAGTAATAATAGAACGGCTAAAACCAATAAAATCGAGATAATAAAACCTAAATTCAAGGAATTTTTAAAATCTATCCATAGACTAAAATTGCTTAAAATATGAATTGTTTTTATAATAAAAATAATAAAATAATCAATGATTTTCCAAACAAAGTTTAATAGAATATCAAAAAAACTAAATGATTTTAACAACATTGTTGATATTATCACGATAAAAATTACTGGTAAAAATATACTCATTATCGGCACATAAATCATATTATAAATTGGAGAAAGAATTGGGTAACCTTTAAACACAAAAAACAACAAAGGCTGCAAGAAAAGAGAAGCACTAAAAGTAATTAAAAATTGAATCATAATAAATTTATATAAATAATATTTTATATTTTCTTTATAGTTATACTTAGGATATTTATTCTCGTAGATAAAAATAGAATTGAGATCTTTAAAAATTAATAATATTCCTCCAACGGCTAAAAAAGACATGGTGGTAGATAAATTCACCACACTTTTGGGAAAAATCATTATCATTATTAGTAAAGTGTTAAGCAAAAGATCATAAACTAACAGCTTTCTTTTTACGATTAACAACAAAGTAATGGTGAGAATAAAAATATAAGCACGAATTAATGTAAAAGGAAAGTTCAACAACCAAAGATATAACAACAAAAATGGTAAAGTAATTATATAAGATAGAATATGTTTTTTACCCCATATTTTACTCAATGGATAATACATCACAAAAAACAATATTCCTAAGTGTAGTCCACTAGCAGCAAAGAGATGCAACAAGCCTAATTTTTTAATACTATTTTTATCTTCTCTATGCATCCAATTAGCATTACCAAACACTAGTCCCAATATAAGGTTTTGTGCATTTTCTGTGGATATTTTAGATTTAACGATATCGATAATTTCGTGTTTATATTCAAATTTTGTAGAATTATTACAATCAACGTTTAAAAGATTTTTTTCTTCTATTTTAAAAAAGTATTGAGCTTGATTTTTGATTAAATAAACAAAAAAATCATTTTTGGGTTCTAATGGGAAAAAGAATCGCTTTCCATAAAAAAATACCTCTATTTGGCAATCCTGCTCTAAATCTTTTTTTGGTAAACTTAATGCAGTTATGATTGCTCTATTTTTTATATCTTCTCGTATGGGCAATGGATTTTGATTTTTTTTGTACGGAACAACCTTCGTCACATAGAATTCTGTTAAATACATTCCTGGATAAAGCACATTAAGAATCTTTCCTTTACCATAAAGGGTATAACCAAATCGATATAAAACAAGTTTCTGATAATCTTCTTTGGTAAAATATTGTTTATCTACTTCTTGTTTTTTTTCAGTAAATTCAAAAAACCTAGAAGAGCTATAAATAATAATTAAAACTAATAATACGTAAAGAAAATTTATTTTTTTTACAGGTACTAAAAGCCTTAAAAAGGTTATTTTTCGATAAAAAAGTAATATTAACAATATTAATATGATTACTGATATAAACAAAAATAAAAAAATTTTAGAATCAAAATTGAATAAATAATAAATAAAATAAACCAATACAATTATGATTTTCCAGTATAGTGTTGGCTTCATACATAAATATAATCTCTATTTTATAAAAAATATTCTGATTTTTTTTGCAATGTTTTTATAATTTTGTAAAACAAAAAACGAAAAGATTGACACAAAAAATTCTAATAAATCTTTCTTCTATATGCCTTGGGATTTTAACACCAACAAGCCATATGGAGTTTTTAAAAAAATTCTTCTATCGCCAGAAGAACTAAAAAAAGAGGCAGAATTACTTAAACCTAAATTAAAAGATCTTTATAAAAAATTTAGAGAATCTTCTTTACCAGAACACAAAATCGCATGGGATTTTTTTTCTATTTATTATACTAACAGAAATGCAAAAAAACTATATAACACAAAAGCACAAAAAATCGATTATAATCAAGATTTGATAAATTTTTTAAAATCGGTTCGTTTTTACCGCGTACCAGATTCAATCCGTATAACATTTATAAACTGGATGGAAAACCGATGGAAAATAGTTTTATTAGATTATAATCCAACAGCTTACGAAATGTTAAATTATCAAGCTAATGGTATAAGAATCGTAACAATTGATTGGGAAGCAGCAATAGAAGGAATTTTCGTATTTGGTATAAGAGATGCTTTTGAACATTTTCTACACGATTTAGAACATAGCTATAATTTTTTTGCAGATTCTGTGGAATACGAAAAACAAACAAAATTCTTCGAATATTTAAAAAATTTTTACCCAGAGATCGAAGATTTGTTAAAAATAAACCCTGATTTTGTACAAAAATGGGAATATTTAGTTTCGGATATGAATACACATCATCAACATTTAAAACATTATACCAAAGCTTTTCTATACGAATTAATAAAAGAAATCAATAAATTAAATTATAAAAATAACTATTATAATAAAATCATAAATTTATTTAATAAAATTGAATCATTTTAGATATAACCCAGGTATAGCTATTGTTTCTAATACTTCGTCTTTTCCTTCGCTTTTAATAATAATCTGAATTTTTACCAATCGTGGTATTCTTCGAGTAGCCTTAGAACTCCAATTATCCTGCCAATCCACCCCATTTAGCGAATAACTTAACTGGAAGGATTTTATATTATCTAATAGTAAATAATGATTTCCACCCACATAAGGCTGATCATCAACTATTTGATCTTCGCGTATATAAATTTTGTTATCTTTAAAATAATAAGAAACTTCTTTAACAATACCACCCCCTGCTAACGGAGAACCAGTAGAAACCGTAGTCAATGTCAGTTGATCTTTTCTTTCGCCTTCGTTTCCATTGCTTTTTCCATAAAAAACAGTTTTTTCTATCTCGGGAAAATAAAAGGTCATTCGGATGGAATTTTGTATTAAGTTCAATGTTAATAAAGCTTTGGAACGATTTTGACTAAGAGGGATTGTATTTTTTGCAATTTTAGAAACAGTAAAATTTACGCTAAACATTACAATAAATAATATAGACATTGTTGCAATTACAAGAGCTAATTCAATCAGAGTAAAACCTGATCTTATTTTATAAAATTTATTTATTTTCATATTTTTTTGGCAGATTTAAAGGATTCTAATTCGTAGGTATTTTTATTTTTTTCATCGATGGGAAATGTAATTATAATGCGAATACGATATAAGGGAATAAGTCCTCCTGTCTCTGTTGTATTTTGTCCAGCTTTTTGTTGTCCTTTAAAGTTTTGAACACCCGTTGGGAGTTGATCATCAACATTTACTGCACTTTCTAACGATCCTGTTTGAGATATTTTCGCAATATCTACATTTTCTTCTTTTATAATTAATTCGTATTCAAAGCCTTTGTAGAGGGGAATATCTATTTCGCCTTTTTGGTTTGTTGGTTCTAATGTAGGCATGCTTAAAACTTGGGTCATTTTGGCTCGTGCTAAATTCGACGCTAACTCTAATTTTTGAGATTTTAATTGCATTCTATAAGCAGAAGAAATAAGTCCAAGTACTGCCATAGATATGGTAGCAGCAACGCTTAATGCTAATGCTACTTCTATTAGAGATACACCTTTTTTAAAATTCTTTTCCTTTATCTTCTTCCAAAAGCTTTTCATAGGTTTCTTCTTGCAAATATTCGCCTTTTTTTATGATTGCGTATTTATCGTATCTTGGATAGATGACTGTATTTTTTATGTTATTTTCTGATCCAAAATATATATAGATTTCGTCGTTAAAACCTTGGGGATAAAAATTAATCGTTATCTTCCCCGAATCAATTCTTTGTCCCGAAAAGGTTTTTATATAAATAATGCGATTCGTAATAAAAAGTTTTCTTTCTACAATGGGTTGATTTTCTAATTCTTTGTTTCTAATTTTTCTGTATATGATGTACCTATTTTCGTCTAAATCAAATTCCATGTAGATAATTTGACCAGACTTAATAGCAGTTCTTTTTGCTAATGAATACATGTCTTTAAGAATACCCGCTTCCCCTTCGGTGGTTTTAAATATCGAAAAATTTTGAACAAGAGAAAACACTATGCTTAGGAGAAGTGACATAAGAAAAATAACAATAGCCATTTCGACTATTGTTACCCCTTTTCTTGGATAGTTCATTGAATCAAAAAAACATTATTTTAACCAATCTGGCCAACTGGATTTATCGTCTATGTAAAAATCTTGGTTTTCGCCTTCTCCTCCTACTTGACCATCTTTACCATAACTACAGATATGTAAACGACCAGATGTATCTGAGCACATTACATAAAATCTATTCCAAGGATCTTTTAGTATCTCTTCGTCGACGGGATCCCAATTGGAACCTTCATGCTTTTTAGTTAGAATTTCTAAACTATCTCCATCGTTTAAAGGTGCCACTTCTTCTTCGTATTTTTGTACCAATATGGGAAGTTGTTTAGCCTGAACCTGTTTTACTTTTAACTTTTTTGCTTTATCTACTACACTAATATCTAAATTTGCATATACAATTCCAATAATTATCCCTAGTACCAATAGCACTAAGGCTAATTCAAACAATGTTAATCCTTTTCTTATATTATGTTTTAATTTCATACATCATAAATAAATTTTTTTGATTATAATTTCAACTTTTTTTTAGATTTCTATGTATCTTGTTAGATTATAAATCGGAAGTAAGATTGCCGACATGATAATAGCAATCATTCCACCCATAAGAACTATCATTGCTGGTTCGATTAAGGTAGAAAATCTTTGAATTACTGCATCAACCTCATCATCCAATATATCCGCTATTTTTAAAACCATGTTAGACAAGCTATCAGAAGATTCTCCAGCAGAAAGCATCCCTTTTACCATAAAAGTCATAATTCGCGAATTTTGAAAAGCTTCCGATATTTTACTACCTTCTTTTATTTTATCAATTGCTTCTTGAATTTCTTTTTCGAAAATTTTATGATTCACAATCTTGGAAACAATTTGCAGCGCAGTTATAAGTGGAACGCGATTTTCCAACATTACTCCTAGATTACGCGAAAATCTTGCAAGTACGACTTTTTGTATCAAAGAACCTAATATGGGTATCTTTAAAATAAAATTTTCGAATTTGATTCTTCCCGCTTCTGTGTTATACCATTTTACAAAAAAATATGTGGATATAATTCCAATAGCAATAGGAAGGATGATTTTCCAAGAAACAAAAATCCCCGAAATACCAATCACGATTCGCGTTATCAATGGAAGCTCTACGTTTAACTGAACAAACATTTCCTGAATCTGAGGAATAACAACTGATAATAGAAAGGTCATAATTCCACCCAAAAAAAATAACATAATTAATGGATAAAACAGAGCAGTAATGACTTTATTTCTTAAACGCAAATTGGCTTCTTCTAAATCTGCAAGTCGGATTAATGCACGTTCATAAGTACCTGTTTGTTCACCAACTTGGATAAGATTTGCATAAACATCGGGGAAAATTGCAGGATGTTTTGATATTGCTTTGGATAAGGATTCTCCTTCTAGTACATCACTTTTTATTTCTATCAAAGCTTTTTTTAAATAAAGATTTTCTGTTTGTTCGATAATATTCGTTAGGGATTTATCGAGAGGTAGACCAGCATCTAACAATGTTCCCAGTTCTCGTGCAAAGAGAGCTACATCTTTACGTGGTACACGATACAAAAATTTTGTTAAAATTGGAAATAATTCGCGTTCTCTTTTTTCAATATCTTCTTCGAGTGTTTTTACATATAAGTTTTGTTGTCTTAAAATTCTTCTAGCTTGTGTAGCCGATGGAGCATCTAAGATTCCCTTGGTTTGTTTTCCTTTACGATCTATGGCTATATATTTATAAACTGGCATCAGCAAACTCTTAATACTTCTTCTGGTGTAGTTATTCCATCAATAATTTTTCTTTTGCCGTACTCGAATAAAGTAATTAACCCTTCTTTTAGAGCAATTTCTTTTAAGGATTCGGAATCCAACCCCCTTAATACACCTTTTTGGATTGCAGGAGTCATAAGCATAAACTCGTAGATTCCTGTCCTTCCCCTATAACCAGTCTGAACACATTTTTCGCAACCAGCACCTCGATAAAATCTTTTATTACGAAATTGGGTTGGATCAATTTTTAAATCTTCTAATACATCAATCGAAGGAATATAAGATTCTTTACAATTGTCACAAATCACACGTACCAATCGTTGAGCAATAACAGCACGAACACTACTTGTTATTAGATAAGGATCAATGCCCATATCTACCAATCTCGTAACCGCAGAGGGTGCATCGTTTGTATGTAATGTTGATAAAACTAAATGCCCTGTTAACGCTGCTTGTATAGCAATTCGTGCTGTTTCTTGATCTCGTATTTCCCCAACCATAATGATGTCGGGGTCTTGTCTTAACATGGTTCGTAGAATATTTGCAAATGTTAAACCAATTTTATCATGTACCTGTGTTTGTGCTACCCCTTCTAATTCATATTCGATAGGATCTTCTGCCGTCATGATGTTAACAGATTCTTTGTTTAATTCTTTTAAGATCGAATATAATGTAGTGGATTTACCAGAACCAGTTGGACCTGTAACAAGAATAATACCGTTTGTCTGAGATATAACTTTGTTTATTTGTGTGAGAATATCCTCATAAATACCTAAATTATACAGGTTAAATTCAATATCCGATTTATTCAATAATCGCATTACTATTTTTTCGCCATGTCTTGTAGGTAAGGTAGATACTCTTATATCGATATCTTTTCCCGAAAGCTTAATTTTAATTCTTCCATCTTGGGGTAAGCGATTTTCTGCAATATTCATATTCGCCATAATTTTTATACGAGAAACAACACCAGCATGTGCAACCTTTGGTGGTGTTAAACGTTTATGTAATATACCATCAATTCTAAAACGAACAACAAAGTTTTTTTCGTATGGTTCAATGTGAATATCCGAAGCACGTTCTTGAATTGCTTGTGTTAGGATAGCATTCACCATTCTTATAATAGGTGCTTCGTTCGCTAAATCTAATGTGTCTTCTAATTGAGAAAATTCAGAATATTCATCCTGCATTCCTTCTACAACTTCGTCAGCCGATACCTTTTGGAAATGAGTATGAAAGATTCTTACAATTTCTGCTTCTGGGGCTAATACAAAATATACGCGATAATCTTTTAGTATATTTCTTATATCGTCTTGCACATGAACCTTTTCTGGATCAGAAATTGCAACATAGATCATTCTTTTAGATTCTTTATAATCAAAAGGTGCGATTTTAAATTTTTCAATGATGGATTGGGGAATTTTTTGAAAAACTGAATGAGAACGAAATTCGAGTTTAGGATAAAACTCATAACCATATTGTTTTGCTAATATTTTTAGAATATCATTCTCGGAGACCAATCCCTTTCTTTGTAGGATCTGCCCCAATTTTAAAGGAGATTTTTCTTTAATCTTTAAAACTTCTGTTAACTCTTCTTGATCGATTAACCCTTCTTCTAAAAGTAATTCTCCTAATTGTTTTTTCATACTATTTATTAGATTCTATCAAATAGGGATTTTGTTTGTCAATATTATTTTGTTTTGATTCATCTTTCTTCTCTTCATTTTTTTGTTTATTATTATCTTTTTGTTTCGATGGATTTATCTCGATTTTTTGATCTTTTAATCGTTCTTGGAATTGTTCTTGTTGTGTTTTTACATAGCCTTGTGGCCAAAGATGGATATGTTCTGTGGAGTTTTTATATTCTAAATTTTGATGTTCTCTTTTTGTATTTGTCAACTTATTTGCTATATCTGCATTATCCAAAATAATCGGTGTTATAAATACCATTAAATTGGTTTTTTTGGTGGTATAGGTAGTCCTTCGAAAGAGAAATCCAAGTAAAGGAATATCACCCAATAAGGGAATTTTTTGAATTGCTTTTAATTGTTCTTCGGATACCAAACCACCAATAACAATCGTTTGTCTATTTTCTACATTGATAAAGGTTTTAACATTTCTTTTACTAAAAACTGGATTTATACCAGATGTAATACCACCTTCTATGTTAGTTACTTCGGTAAATAATTCTAAATTGATTTTATTCTCTGGATTAATATGAGGGGTAAATTTTAATTTTATCCCTGCTGGTCTATACTCAAAAGAATTTACTGTTGCTTCGGATGTTCCACCTCCTGATTTTCTTTCTTGTGTTTTTACTGGTACATCTTGACCGACGTTTATCTCTGCTTCTTGGTTATCCAACGTTAAAATTTGTGGTGATGATAAAACATTAAAATTTCTATTGGATACATTAGCGTTAAAAATTGCAAGAAGATCCCCACCTTTTTGAAGAAACCCAATACTAAACCCAGCAAGAGTGTTATTGCCTGTAATATTTCCTTTTTCGTCGATCAACTTTCCTTCCAATGCAAGTCCGCTATTAAATTGTGTATATCCTGCATCCTGACCTACATAACGCCAATCAATTCCAAAATCATTGATATCCGAACCAGAAACCTCTGCAATCAAAACTTCTAACAAAATTTGTTTTCTAGGAATGTCTAGTTGTTCAATAATTTTTCGAATTTCGTTCCACTCGTCTCTATTTGCAATAACTATGATTGTATTAGATTCTTTGTGAGAAACTGCTTTAATTTTTCCTACTTGTGGTTTATCCTTTTCGTCTTGTTTTACTACGGGATTATCTAATTTTACTAAAATATCCGCTAAGCTCTGTGCTTGTAAATGTTGAACTTGATACATGTGTACACTTTCTGTTTGTATACCTTCTTTTTTTTCTTCTTCTTTTGGGATTACTTGGTCTGCAATTTCTAAAATTCTTCGTATTACTGGTGCATAACCAGTTATAATTACATTACTCGAAAATTCGTTTATGGTTACTTCGTTGCCCCCAAGTTTACGAAATAGATCAGCAACTTCCCTTTGGCTAATAAACTTTGGAACTTTATATATTCGCGTTATAATATCGTTTTCGCCTTTGGTTATTTCCTTTTGTTTTAATTCCGATATATTTTCTGCTTCTTTCTTTTTACTAACTTTTAATAATCCATTTTCTTCAATAACAGTAAAACCGCGTACATCCAAAACAGATTTTAAAAAACTGATAGCTTGACTTACAGGTAAAGGTTTATAAGCTACAATCGTAATCTTACCTTTGACAGAATCATCAACAAGGATATTTTTTTGAGTAATTTGAGCCATTGTTTTTAGAAAGTCTTGGATTTCTACATCGCGAAAATTAGGAACAAACATTCCTGCGGGAATATTTTTCTCTTGCGAAAAAACTTGTTGTGTAAATAAAATAATTAAGAATAAAAAGATATAGGATTTCTTCTTCATTTATAAAATTATCGGTAAACAAAGATTTTAATCTTGAATTAAAATCTCAAAAGGGATAATTTTTCCACCTCTTTCTAATTCGACGGTGATTTGATTTAGGGTTTGAATGTTTTGCCACAATTCCATTAATTTGTTCATATTGTCCATTGGTTGACCATTGATTCTGCGAATAATATCTCCACTTCTTGCACCTAACTCATACAAAAAATTTTGTTGTGGAATAAATACCATTTTTATCCCTAAAATTTTACCATCTTTGGTAATAGGAGTAAATTTATTCTCGTACAACTGTGCTTGATTTTGAGTTAATTGTATTACTCTGCTTCTTTTTAACGTGACTTTCTTTACGTTTTTAGAATCTGCGGTTTCTGGTGCTTGACTTTGTTGAGTTGTTTTTTCTTTTGCTTGGGCAGTACTTTCTCCTACTGCAATTTGTAATTCTCTGTTGCCTCTTTGTACAACGATGGAATTAAAAAAAATCTTAACAATTTTATTACCACCGACTACATCACCTATGGCATATTCTTGAATTATGTTTTCGTCTTTTACCTTAATTAATGCTCTTGCAAATTTAGGTGAACCTGCAATCACCCCTAATACTTCGATATCCTTAACTTCTACAGGAACATTTTCTTCGGAATCCTTTCCAGTTCCTAAAGATAACTGAAATAGGTTACCCATTAGCACCGATTCGTATTCTTCGTATGGTCTTTTTTCTGGTAGTGTTAAAGTAATATTTCTTTTTTGCGTAGAAGTGATTTTGATTGTATTTCCTAATTTAGTCATAAAAAAATAGTTTAGAGAAACAGAGGTTAAATAAGCTAACGAAAACGATAACAAGATAATACTGATCAAAAATATCAAAAAAATATTACGATTTAATGTTAATATAATAGATGTCATACTTTACTTTAAAGCGATGGTTTTAAAAGATAACTGAATCTTTTCTTCCATTTTTAAAGCAAAATTAGGATCGATGGGTTGATCCAACTTGCGAACTTCGAAATGTAAGTGTGGTCCAGTTGCATACCCCGTTCTTCCTACCTCTGCAATTACTTGCCCTTGATAGACAATATCTCCAACTTTCACTTTATTCACTTTATTATGACCATAAACTGTTATATAACCATCTTGATGTCGAATAAATATACAATTACCATAACCTTCTAATCTTCCAGAAAATATTACTAAACCATCTCTTGCAGCCTTAATAGGTGTTCCCATATTAGCAGCGATATCTATTCCTTTATGAAAGTGTTTTATACTACTTATAAATGGATTAATTCTGTATCCGTACCCAGAAGAAATATATCCTTCTACGGGATGAATAAAAATCTTTCGGACCTTAAAACTTTTAACAATTTTATAATTTTCTATCAAAATTTCTTGGTTGGGTTGAATTGAATTTTTTGGGTTTAACTTATTTAATTGGATAAGATGTTCAACTGATGTATTAAAACGCTTTGCAATGGAATACAAAGAATCTCCTTTTTTTACTCTATATTTTTTTTGCTGGAATATTACTTCTCTCTTTTCTTCCCAATCATTCGAATTTTCTGTCGAAGAAGTTTTAAATACAGTAATTTTGTCCCCTATATAAAGAGGTCTATCTTTTAAGTCAGGATTCAACTGATAAATATCGTTTATATTCATCTTGAATTTTTTTGCAATAGAAAACAATGTATCTCCTTCTTTTACAACATAAACTTCTCTGTGTGATTGATTATAAAACTCTGTTAATTTTTCGTTTAGTTCTTTGTCAGAAATATTCTGAAATTGAACGGTGTTTTCTTGGTCTTTTGTTTTTAAGTCTTGTTCTTTTAATTTTAATGGTGGACCAAAGATATGATTGATGAACTGTTCATCTGTATCATTTTCTTTTAACTTAGAAATATATTTTCTGATTTCTTGATCAATTTCTTCTGAATTTTCGTAATTTGGCAAAGGTTGTGATAATAGCTTAAAAAAACCGATGTGGAAAAAAATAAAATATAAAAATACTAAAATAATTTTTCGCAAATACATATATTTCTTATCGGTAATCAAGTTTTGAATTTTGATTAATATAATCAATTAATTTCTCGAAAATTTAAGGTAATAAAATTATCAATAATTTTTTTAATTTGAGGTGTTTCTATTTTTATATTTTCTGGTATAGTTAAATAAAATACAACATCTCCGAAGTATTCGTTTTTTGTATTTTTTACATCGAAAACGCGAATTCTTAGCCAATCGTCAACTGCTTCTATTTGTATTGACACCTTTGTATTTTTTTTAATGATTACACTATCGCTAACAGGAATAAACCGTTCATTCTGAAAATCATATTCATACAAATATAAATCGTTTATCGCTATGTATTCTTTTTGTAGAGATTGATTCCATTGTTCTAATTCCTGTTTTTTAACTAAGCTGGATTTACAAAAAAGTATAAAATATATGATAAAAAAAAATATAAGATTTTTCTTCATAATGATAACTATATATATATGAGAACATTTACTGTAAAGTCTTTGTTGGTAGAAAGTCCCTACATTGCACGAAAAATTTCTATTCAAACGGTTATTCGAAAAGGTATTCCTACAATAAAAATTTTAGGTATATCGAACCAAAAAAGCTTAGACCTAAGTATCAAACTACAAACGATTTTTTTATGTAATCATATTTCCTTACCATACGAGAGTATACAAACCAACATAAGTCCATCTCTAATAAAGAACTATCCTTCTTATTTGGATCTTTCTTTGTTTATGTCCATCTATCTTTCTTTCAACGAAAACCCAATATTTAACGAAAATCATATCGAAGAATTTCTTTTTTTAGGAGAGCTAACACTTTTGGGAGAATTAGAAACATTCGATGATATTACTTCTCTTGTAGTTCAGGGAAAACAATTAGGATTTAATAAATTTATTATTCCTAAAAATGCACAGAATGATTTTTTAGAAATAGAAAATATAGAAATTGCATTTATATCTCACATACAAGAAATTTTCAACAATTCTTTAAACTTTATAAAAAAAAGTAATAATAATTATAAAATAGTTAAATCAGCAGCAAACCTACAAATACCCAAAAAACTCTTGGATGTTCTACCTTTGATTGCAGGCAAGCATTCCATCTTTTTTCTAGAAAAACAAGCTCTTAATAAAGTAGAAATATTAAATACACTAAAATATTTTTTGCCTGATATTACTTCTAAAGAGAAAGATGCATTTTTATTAGTACACAAAAAAATCATACAAAGACCCACTATCATTATTCCTAACAATACAACCAAAAAAGAACTTATAGGAGATAAAAAAAGTTATGTTGATAGCATTTTGTATAAGAATCAGTTTGGATTAATTATAATAGAAAATATAAATTTATTAAACAAAGATTTAATATTTTTTTATAAATCTTTTTTAGAAAATCAATCTATCAATTATTATAATTTTACTTTAAGAAATAGCTTTTGGAATTTGTTTTTTTCTTTACCATGTCCTTGTGGAAATCATTTAATTTCTCGTAATGATTGTATTTGTAGTCAAAAACAAATTATAAGCTTCCACCAAAAATTTAATTTATATTTAAAAGATGTGATCGATGTAATATACCAAATCGAAAATGAATACATCACGTTATCGAATAATCAAATTTTAGAAATCCAAGAAAAGATCGATTATGCGGTTCAAATTCAAATAGAAAGGTTTAAAGACGAAGATTTTCTGTACAATTCCGAAATACCTATAAACCTAATAGAAACTTATTGTAAGTTTAATGATAAAGAAACCGAAGAATTCTGGAAAGAAAATACGAAACACTACAATACAAATGAGTTAAAAATTATCCGGAAGATTGCTCAAACCCTTGCAGATTATTCTGGCAATCTCCGGATTACAAAAAATGATGTGGAATTAGCGATTCAATTTCGAAATCCAATTAATCTTTTTGAAGAGCCAAGAATTTATCGTCATTTTACAGATCCTTTAGAATAAAATGAGAAAGTTCCATTGCAATACGATTGATTGCATGTTCTAAATATTCTTCGTCTATGATCTTTTTCTTGTAATAAGAAATATCTTTTTTCTGTAAGTAGGATATACCTTGTTTTTTTAATACAAGTGGATCTTCTGTTTCTTCTTCCCATATCTGTTTTTTTAAATCGATTTCTAATTTGGATTTTTCCGCGTTAATATTAATTAAATTTGATTTTTTTCTCATAGTTACATCCTTGTAACACTAATTTCCATCCGTGGATATATGTACCTTCGACCTAAAAAATTAAATGAAATAGTACTTTTTTTTAAGTAGACCTTAAAATATTTTTAAAATGATAAATTTTTTCACCCTTTTTCCATACTAAATCGAAAGAAATGTTTAAATCCCAAGGCGAAGTTGTTTTTAAAAGACATAAAAAATTTTTATATTCGCATTTTTGATGATATTCATCTATATTATTTATAATATTACTTAAATAAATTTTAGACGACAATAATAATTTATTCTTTCGCTTGTATATTTCTTTGATAACTGGATGGATATAAGGATTCGCTTTCCAGTTTTTTACTTCGATAAAATGGAGTATTTGATTTTTTTCATCAAAAGCAATAATATCTATTTCGATTTTATAATGTTCTACTTGGATAACTTTGTTATGTTCCAATATTGTAAAATTTTTATTGTTTAAATAATCGCAGATAGCTTTTTCTGATGAATCTCGAAAGTTGCTCAAAGGATTTTCCTTAGATGAGCTGACTTATATTCAAATTTTCTTGTACTGGATCAATCACTTTTGTAATTGTTACAGAAGGTTCTTTCGATAAATCTATAAACTTTAAGTCTTTAAGAATATTTCCTTTATCATCAAAAATCAATTTTACAATAGGCCTTAATGGAGAGGATACATTTCCCGAAATAACTAAGGCTTTATAATGATTAGACAGTTGAACCACAGAACCAATGGGATAAGCAGACATACCTCCAACAAAAAAACGAAGAATTCTTGGATCTAAGTGTGTTGCTTCCTGCGACAATAATATCCTCATTGCCTCGTAAGGAATTTTAGCTTTTCGATGATAACGATCTTCTAACATAGCTGTATATCGATCTACAACAGCTGCAACTCTTGCCATTAAGGAAATCTCTTCTTTTTTTAGCTTTTTGGGATATCCTGTACCGTCGAAGTTTTCGTGATGTTGTAGAGCAGTTATAGCTAATGCTTGCTTTACATATGCATGCTCTGTTAAAACCTTGTATCCATAAATTGTATGAGCGTAAAAAACCTTTCTTTCTTGTTCTGTTAATGGATAGTTTTTTTGTCTTAATTGTGGAGGAATATAATACATTCCTATATCCATAATCATAATTGAAAATACTATTTCTTGAATCTTGCCTTTGCTTAAATTAATGAGTTTTCCTAAAAAACCACCATAACAGGCAGCATTCAAAGAATGATGAACGATTATATCATCGGATATTCTTAATCCCAAAAGAAGTAAAGGAAAAAACTGATATTCTGTAATTTGATTTGTTAAATATAACGCTTCTGATAAGATTTCGTGGTTGTTAAATTGTTTTTTTTCGATCAAATCTCTAAAATTTCTTCGTAATTTTTGCCCAATTTCTAACATTCGATCCGAAAATTCTTTTTTAAATTCTTTTAATTTTGCATATTCTTTACTGAGTTTAAGTTCTTCTAGTTCTTGTAGATTTTTTGATTTATCATCAGTTTTTAGTTGGGTTGTATCGCTATCTAAAAGAATTTCACCTTCTGTGTAAACTTTATCAATGCCCCATTTTAGTAGTTTTTCAATATCGGTTTTTTTAATGGGTTCATTAGCGCGAACCAATATATTGTGTTCGTCTATAAACAATGGAGCAGTAAAGATCATCCCTGGTTGTAAATTTTCTATTTTAATGATTTTCTTTTTTGATGTACCCATTTTTGTATAATATCCTATAAATATTAGCAATAACTATGTATAATTCCTCCGGTACTTCCGAACCAGTAGGAATTTGTTCAAGTAATGATACAAGAATTCTATCACTAATTAACGGTATATTCTCCTTTTTTAACATTGTAATAATCTTATCGGATTGATAAGAACAAAATTTAAACAATACCCTCGGCGCATTATCAACATTAGGATTATATTTTAGTCCTATGTAAATATTTTTATTTTTCATACACTATAAATAATAAAATATATCACAAAATTTTTTCTATTTCTTTTTTTGTTTTATTGTCAAGAATTTTAAATAAATCCATTACGATAATATTAATTTTATTCTTTTGATTGAATCGATAAACTTCGATGATAAAAGTTACTTCATTTTGATTAAGATTTATATGGAATTTAAAGACAATTTTTTTAGCATGATTGTTAACAAAAAATCCATTTTTTGTATTATTGGGAATACTAAGAGAAATTGGAGCAACTTTCATAAAACTATATACGGAATTTAAAAAAAATACTTTATATTTCTTCAATTAAGCAGTGTTATTATAAATTTCGGGTAAAAAAATCAAACCAAACGCGAAACCAAAGGCTGACTTCTAAAACAATTTGTATTGTTGCGATATATTGTAGCTTCTTCGATGAAACACGCAATAACCGAATTGATTTATAATCTGTATATGCTTTTTTGTACCATAACCTTTATTTTTTTCGAATTCATACGATGGGTATAAAGCAGAAATCCTTTTCATATAACGATCTCTTATAACCTTTGACAAAATCGAAGCACAAGCTACAGAAAAAATTGTTTGATCTCCTTTAACGATATTTTCTATAGAAATTTTGTATTGATTTTTTTTAATAGAAATTTCTAAATCAATGCTATTTTTATTTTTTTTATAAGAATAATCATCGACTGAGTATATTTCTTCTTTGATATTTTTAAACAAAAATGAATAATTCCCATCGATAAAAATTTTGATTTTTTTATAATTTTTATATAATAAAAGATGTCGAAAAAACGTTAAAATTGCTTTTTCTATGGCAAAGTTTATGTTGAATTTATCGATGATTTTAGCAGAAATTAGTAAATTGCTAAAATAAATTTGATTATGTATAATATAATCGTATAATTCTTCTCTTAATTTTTCGTTTAACTTTTTAGAATCATCCACAAAATTTAGCCAAGCTTGCTTTTGATAAATTTCTGGATCAAAAAAATTTTTTGGAAAGGCTACACAAGAAACAGACACAGGTCCCGCTATGGAACCCCGTCCTGCTTCGTCTATGCCTAATACAAGATCAAAATTTCTATATGCTGGTTGTTCGAATCTTCGAAAAGATGATTGTAAACCCAAATTTAAAAGGATTCTTTAATACGAGCAGATTTACCTACTCTTTCTCTTAAATAATACAATCGCGCTCTTCTTACTTTACCTTTTCTTACAATTTCTATATTAGCAATCCAAGGACTATGGTATGGAAATGTTCTTTCTACCCCTACACCATGAGATATTTTTCGAACAGTAAAGGTTTTATTTAGGTCTTCCCCACGAATCCTCATTACAGTTCCTTCGAAAACTTGAATTCTTTCTTTGTCCCCTTCTTTGATCAAGTAATGGACTTGAATTGTGTCACCTGGCCTAAAATCAGGCCATTGTTTTTTTTCGAATAAAGGAGATTTCTTTACGTTGATTTTTTTTCCATTAATACGAAGTTCTATAAATTCCTTTTTAGCTTCTTGTTCTGTTGTATTTTGCTCTTCTTGATTTTGAATTGTATTTTCCGTACTCATAATGGGATCCTTATTGATTTTTGTTTAAATATCCAAAAAATTTTTTTCTCTTTTCTTTGTTCTGTCCAAACTTTTTTCGTATCGCCATTTTTCAATCAATTTATGATTTCCACTTAATAAAATTTCTGGAACCTGCCAACCTTTATATTCTCTTGGTTTTGTATATTGTGGATATTCTATATAGATTTCATTTTCGTCCGAAAGATCAAAGCTTTCTTCTTTTAGACTTTCTTCTTTTCCTAAAAAACCTGGAATTAACCTCGAAAAAGCATCGATAAAACAAAGAATTGCAACATCACCAGAATTTAAAATAAAATCTCCAATGGAAAATTCATAATCTACTAAATTATCAAGAATTCTTTGATCAAACCCTTCGTAATACCCACTAACAAACGTTAAACCGTTAATATTATTTATTGATAATTTTTTATAAAATTCCTTTAATATATTCTGTGTAATTCTTATTCCCGAAGGTGTCATTGCAATCACTGGATATTTATTTTCCAAAGATTGTAATGCCTTATCAATTGGTTCTATTCTAAGAATCATTCCAGGACCACCACCATAAGGTTTATCATCTATTTTCTTTTTTTTGTTTTTTACAATAGCGAAATCCAACAAATTGATGGTTTTGTAAGTGATTATATTTTTTTTTAAAGCCTTTTGTGGTAATCCAGTAGAAAAATACGAATGATATCGCTCTGGAAAAATCGTGATAATTTGAAAACTAAACATTATGTATCCAAAAAATACTGCCAATCTTTTACTTCGATAAAATCAATTTCTCTGATAGATTTACCGGTATAATGAATTCGACAATATTCATCAACAAAAGGGATATAAATTATTTTTTGTGTTTCTTTTAATTCTACTACTAAGATTCCATGTGCCCCTGTTTCTAAATAGTCGCTCACTTTGCCAATAGGATTTTGTTTTTCGTCCACTACAATTTTTTCTTTTATATCAAAAAAATAAATATCTCTATCTTTTTTTATTTTATCTTTGTTTATGCATATCCAACTTCCTATAATATCTTCTCGTAGTGGTTCCATCGTTTCGAAAAATACAATTAAACTTTTTTTTCGCGTAATTAATTCCTTTAATGTTATTGGTATGATGTTAAATTTTAGGTTTTCTATTATTTCTGGTGTAAATCCAGTATAAGACAAAAAATAATGTTTTTGGTGGGATATTTCTTTTTCTCTTTTTATTTTAAAATTTGCGCGAAAGGATTTTATCTGTACAAGCCATACATCTACAGGAAAATCCAAACTGTAAATCACATCTCCTTTTGTAGTTAACTTTATATAATTGCGAGTTTCAAAATAATCTTGTATGAATGCTATCGGTAAATAGTTTATTAGTTCCTTTTTATTCAACGCTAATCAATAACTTCTAGAATATAATTTTTTTTCTCTCTATTACCAATAGCGCTAACAATGGTACGAAGAGCACGAACTACACTACCATTCTTACCGATCACCTTGCCAACATCTTCTTGGTGAACGCGAATCTCAATGATAGTTTCCTTCGTGCCATCAATTCTACTGATTTTTATATCTTCTGGATGATTAACGAGATTTTTTATTATAAACTCAATGTATTTTTCTGGTGTAAACTTTTGCATTTTATTTTACGTTTGTTTCTTTTTTTTGTTGAGATTTAATCCGTTCTTGCACTTTTCTTTCTTGTTCTTTTTGGATAAACTTAGGTAGCTTAACCCCTGCTTTCTTGAATAAACTTAAAACAGTATCCGTAGGCCATGCTCCTTGATTTAACCAATATTCTGCCCTTTCTAGATTGATTCTATACAATTCTTCTTTTTCTGTTGCGACGGGATTATAAAAACCAACAGATTCAATGTATGCACCATCTCGTCTTTTTCTAGAATCTACAACTACTATTCTATAAAAAGGCTTTTTTGTTTTTCCGAATCTATGTAACCTTATCTTAACCACGATAACCATCTTTTTATTTTTTAATAATGCGTCAAATAAAAAATATTTAAATGATATTAGTTTTTAATAACAATCATTTTTCCATTTCTGTTGACAAAAAGAATAGCAAATATTATTTATAGATGAAGGGTTAAGTACTGCTGGGTTAGAGCATAAAAATTTTCTGAGCCTCAAAGATTCTGAGAAGGGATTTCGGGTCCAGTAGTGGATATCATGCTCCAATAATGGAGAAGATAGAAGCTATTGGCAGAAAACCCACTTTAACATAAATAGGCTCTCAGAAAATTTTCTCTACCTAAGTGGTCTTAACCCTTTTTTATTATATGATTGGATCCCCTAGTATCCCTTCATCAAGTAGCTGAATTAGTTGTCGCGTCTTTGTAATAATTAGTTCTTCTTCTGTTGTCTTATTTCTTTCTTGGAATAATTCATCCGCTATATTTAAAGCCGTTAAAACAGCTAACTGAGAAAGCGGAATCTTTTGGTTTAATTGTTGAGAAAGATCCTTCATCTTTGCATCTACATAATTTGCAAGCATGATGATATATTCTACACTCGCTTCTTTGCTTTTTAGAGTATATTCTTGACCAAATATCTCTACTTGGACTTTCTCAATTTTTTCTGGTTTATATGTTTTATTTATTATTGTTTTTTTCATTTTCTTCTATAATTAAAAAATCATCATCTTCTAGCTCAAAAACACCAATATCGTCATCAAGGATAATATCATCATCCATGGATAATTTTTTTTCTTCTTTGTGAGCAACAGGTTCTTGTAATTTATTGTCTTCTAATTTTTTTGCTTCGGATAGATCATTTTTTAAGTCCGAAATCTCTTCTTGGTCTTCTAAAATAACTTCGTCTTCTGCATCTTCTGCAAGAATGATTTCATCTTCATCTTCGTCCAAAACAATAATTTCATCTTCCTCGACAACTACTGAAGATTTATCTAATTCTTCTTGGACAGCTGATTGTTTAACAAATCCATGCTGTTCTTCTTTTTCCTCTTGCTGTATTACTGGTTTTTCTAATGGTTTGTCAATTTGTATTTCTACTGAACTTTCATCTTCTTTTTGAGGTACTGCAACATCTTCTTCTACAATTGTTAATTCATCATTAGAGATTGTTGGCTGTGGACTAACTGTTTGTGTAGAAGTAAAAGAAGAGCTAAAGCTTTTTTTTACATCGCCAGCTACATAATTACTCCCTTCTGCACTAGCTAATTTAGATAGTATATCCGAAATTCTTTTTTCTAACAAGGATTCTTTTTGTTTTAGTTCATTTAGCTCTTGATTGGCCTTTTCCAACTGACCTTTTAATGCTTGAACATCTCGTTCCTTTTGTTCCAATGCATTTTTTAATTGATCATGTTCTTCTCTAAGTTTTTGATTTTCGCTTTCTAGTCGGGAATTTTCTGTTCTTAAATCACCAATTAATTCTAATGCCCTTACAATTCTGCTTTCTAATTCGTCTAATTGTTCTAGAGTTATCATTCTTACTCCTTTTAATAAAAATTTTTATCCCACTATATAGTAACGTCAAATAATATTTGATTCGTAAAGAAAAAAATTTCTATTTTTGTTGATTTTGAAAATTTTTTGCCCGGAAAAACCGGGCTTTTCGAAAAAATTATTTTTTAACTTGTTGAACTAATTGATCGAATGCTTCTGGATGAGAAAATGCAAGATCAGCTAAGGATTTTCTGTTTAATTGGATGTTGGATTTTTTTAACAGATGAATAAATTGGGAATAAGACAAACCATGTGGTCTTACAGCTGCGTTAATTCTAACTATCCAAAGAGAACGGTAATTTCTCTTTTTTTGTTTTCGCGAATTATATGCATGTTGTCCTGCATGCATTACAGTACTTTTCGCTACCCTATACAATCTATGTCTTGCTCCCCTGAAGCCCTTAGCAAGTTTTAATATTTTTTTTCTTTTTTTATGGTGAATTTTCGTTGTTTTTACTCTCATAGGAATCTCACTTAAAAATTATTATTAGTTATTTTACTAAATAAGGAATCATTGGTTTTACAAGTTTTAAATTCGTTTTATCTACAAAACCACCTTTTACTAATCTTCTTTTTCTTTTAGAACTTTTATGGCTCAAATTATGATTCTTAAAAGCCTTTGTTCTTTTTATTTTCCCACTTGCTGTTACTTTAAATCGTTTTGCAGCGGATCGCTTCGTTTTTAATTTAGGCATATTTTCCATCCATTTTAATGTTTAAAATATGATTCAAAATTTTTTTGTAGAGAATAATGACAAGTTTTTTTTATTTTTTTGGTTTAGGTGCAATGATGGCGTTAATCATTTTTCCATCCAACTTTGGTTGCATCTCTACTATACCATATTCTGCTGTATCATTAATAACGCGATTGATGATTTCCATTCCTAATTCGGGATGTGCAGATTGCCTTCCTTTAAACTTTAAAGTAATCTTTACTTTATTGCCTTCTTGCAAAAATTCTAGTACCTTTTTTAGCTTGATTTGATAGTCATGATCGCTAATCTGTGGGGTTAATTTTAGTTCTTTTACTTCTATAACATGTTGTTTTTTTTGTTGTTCTTTCTTCTTTTTGCTTTGTTCGAACTTCCATTTTCCATAATCCATGATCTTACAAACAGGAGGATCTTGATTCGGAGATATTTCTACTAAATCTAACCCCATTTCGTCAGCTAATTTTAACGCTTCTTGTAAGCTTATAATCCTTGCTCCTTGACCTTCTACAACAAGCCGAACTTGTTGTGCTTTAATTTGTCGATTGATTCTTAATTGACCGTCGTCTTTTTTATTTTTAAAATTACTCTTACCTTTCATTTAAATTCCTTTTTAAGGTTTATACTCCTTTATAATTTTATAAATTACTTTTTTTATATAAATCGTAAAACATCATCGAATATTTTAGTTTTTTAATCAAGTCTAAATTTATTCATAGGAAACTGTGTTGTAATTTCTTCTACTTCTTTTTTTAGTTTTGATTTTATTGTTTCGTCATTGATGTTTTCGATTAAATCGCAGATAATATTTCCGATTTTTTTAAATTCATCTTTACCCAAACCTCTGGTAGTTAAAGCTGGTGAACCAAACCTAATCCCACTAGTTATCATAGGTGGATGTGGATCGAAAGGAATGGTATTTTTATTTGCTGTTATCCCAATGGCATGTAATTCATCAGCTACAACATTTCCAGTCAAACCTTTTTTTCCAACATCTAATAATACAATGTGATTATCCGTTCCACCACTTACAACTCTCATTCCTCTTTGCATAAAAGTTTCTGCTAATACCTTCGCATTTTCTATCACTTTTTCGATGTATATTTTGTATTCAGGTCTTAATGCTTCTCCAAAGGCAACTGCTTTTGCTGCAATCACATGCATCAATGGTCCACCTTGAATTCCAGGGAATACCCTAGAATTGATTGTTTTTGCAATCTCTTCGTCCTGAGTCATAATCATACCACCGCGTGGACCTCTTAATGTTTTATGTGTAGTAGTTGTTATAACATGTGCCACACCAACAGGTGATGGATGATATCCAGCTGCAACAAGTCCAGCAATATGAGCAATATCTGCCATTAGTTTTGCACCAACTTCATCAGCTATTTCTCTAAATTTGTTAAAATCAAGAATTCTTGGATAAGCAGAAAATCCAGCGATAATCATTTTTGGCTTATGTTCTTTTGCTAATTGATAGATTTGATCAAAGTCAATCGTTTCTGTATCTTTTCTTACTCCATAAAAAATGGGTTGATATAATCTACCTGAATAATTTACTTTCGATCCATGGGTTAAATGTCCTCCATGAGATAAATCCATCCCAAGAAATGTTTCTCCGGGGTTTAAAAATGCCAAAAATACCGCTGCATTTGCCTGAGCTCCTGAATGGGGCTGAACATTTACAAAATTTACGTTAAATAGCTTTTTTGCTCTTTCTATGGCTAAGGTTTCGATAGCATCAGCATATTCACAACCATTATAGTATCGTTTATTAGGATAACCTTCTGCATACTTATTCGTTAGAGTAGATGTATATGCTTCTAATACAGATTGACTAACAAAATTTTCCGAAGCAATCATTTCTAACGAATTTTCTTGTCTTTTATCTTCTTTTAATAGAATTTCGTAAACTTCTGGATCTGTGTTATATAAATATCGTTTTAACATTATTATCTCCTTTTATAAATTTTCTAAAATAATTTCTTTATATGTATATTTTCCTCTTAAAATCCATTCAGGATTTTTATAAACATTTTTAACTTTTTTTATTAATATATGCTTCATTTGGTTAAATTCTTCTCTACTTATAAAACGACTTTCTTGAATGTTGTAATGTTTTTTTATTTCTTCTAATAAACAGTAATAAAACAAAGAAATATCAAAATTTTTAGGAAGCGATGTTAAAAAATCTTTGTGTTTTCTTCCATTTCGGTATTCGGGTTCTTTAGGTGGATGCATCAATATATTTTCTATTTCTTCTATCACTCTATTTTCGAGAATCACGGTTCCATGATGAACGAGAACATTATATTTTCGGAACTGAGAATTTCCAGAAAACTTTTTATATCCATCTTGTGTCTTAATTGCTAAATCTGATAAACCAACATGAAAACTCTTGATATTCTGTTTTTCTAATGCATTGATCACAAATTTTAATAAAATTTCAAAAGAATCCTTAATGGAATATAATTCTTTATATTTATTTAAATTGAACATGATTGTATAATTTAGGTTGCCTTGGGAATGATAGACAGTACCACCACCAGATAATCTTCGAACTAAATAAATTTTATTTTTTGAATTCTGGAAAAAATCATTCAAGATTTCTGTTTTTACGTTTTCCATTACTTTATCTGTTCTTCCCAGAACAATCGTAGGAGGATTGAGCCAAAACCTTAAAAGCCCATCAAAATCTTTATTTTTACTATAATATTCTGCTAGAACCTCTTCGATGGCAACAGATAGATAGGGACTTCGCACTTTTAAGTCTGGGATTTCTATCAACATATCATATCCTTTTTTTTATTACTAGCAATGTTCCTAAATCCTCTATATGTTTAAAATAATGATAATCAGACATTTTAGAAATTACGTACAAACCTAACCCTCTATCTCTTATTTCTGATAAATCTTTAGGGATTAATTCTTTTGGGTTAAAATTCTTTTTTCCAAAATCCCGAAATCGCATTTCTACGTAGGTATTGTAAAACAGATATTCAAAAAAAATCCAACCGGAAGAATCATTTTCGTAAGAATGATTAATTATGTTGCTAACAGCTTCGCTTGCAATGATTTTAAGCTCAAAAGATATTTTTGGATCTATACCGTAAGATATAGATAATTCATAAACAAAATTTCGGAACGGTTTTAGAAACTTGGGGTTAGAAAGAATTTGCATTCTTATTTTTTGTTTTGTATCTTTTTTTGTTTCATAATCGAAACCAGATATCAATAAATGTTTTTCTTCCCAATTTTCTTGAACTAAATATTTATTAAGTTGGTTCATTTAGCCAAAATTCGAGACATCTTTTTTCTTTCGTTAGGGTCAAGATATTTCTTTCTTAATCTTATATTTAATGGGGTAACTTCTACTAGTTCATCATCTTCTATGTACTCAATCGCTTGCTCTAAATTGAGCTTTGTTGGAGGCGTTAAACGAATTGCCTCGTCAGAACCGCTTGCTCGAACATTAGTCAATTTCTTTTCTTTACATGGATTTACTTCTAAATCTCCTTCTCTTGAATGTTCCCCGATAATCATCCCTTTGTATACTTTTGTTCCAGGTTCAATAAAAATTTTACCGCGTTCCTCCAATTGCCATAAGGCATAAGCAACGGCAACTCCATCAATCATAGATACGAGAACACCATTTACACGATTCGAAATTTGCCCTAAGAAAACATCGTAATGAGAAAACCGAGAAGAAAAGGCAGCAGTACCCCTACTCTCTGTAATCAAAAAGCTTCTAAAACCAATTAGACTTCTTGTAGGTATAGTGTATACAATCCTGGAGGTACCATGAGAAAACGTTTCTAAAGATTCCATTATTCCCTTTCTGCGATTTAACTCTTGAATAATATTACCTGTGTAAATTTCTGGCACATCGATTACCACAATTTCGTAAGGTTCATATTTTTTATTGTTTTCGTCGATTTTTATTATAACTTCTGGTTTAGATAACTGTAATTCGTAGCCTTCTCTTCGTAGAGTTTCTGCTAATAAAGCCAATTGTAGATCTCCTCGACCTTGTACTTCGAATCGATCTTTTCTTTCTGAATCCTCTATAACGCGAATCGATAAATTGGTTAAAGTTTCTTTTAATAACCGCTCTCTTAGATGTCGAGAAGTAATGAATTTTCCTTCTTTTCCTGCGAAAGGAGAATCATTCACAAGAAAATACATAGATACAGTAGGTTCTTCTATTTCGATTCGAGGTCCTGGAATTACATTACCTGGTATTCCGATAGTATCACCAATTTTAATATCCTCTACACCAACTATACCTACGACATCGCCTGAATATGCAATTTCTAGTTCGATTCTGTTTAAACCTTCAAACCCGATAATCTTTACAACTTTACCTTTTTGTATTTCTCCTGTTTCGTTTTTGTAGATTTCTATCAAATCTCCTTTTTTTAAACTACCCTGAAAAATTCTACCGACACCAATTCTTCCTACGTATTCATCATAGTCCAAATTCATGATTTGCATTTGTAATGTTTGATTATTTTTATCTTCCGTAGAAGCAGATGGAACATGTTGAATGATTAAGTCAAGTAAGGGTTCTAACGAATATCCTTGATTTTCTTGTAAAAATTTTTGGAGTTCTGTTCCAACTTTATCTACTTTTAACGTTGCATAATTTAACTTTGCAGAGGCATAGACAACAGGGAAATCCAATTGTTCGGAGTTTGCACCTAATTCATCAAAAAGATCAAAAACTTCGTTTAAGACCTTATCGGGATCGGCAAATTCTCTATCAATTTTATTGATTACCACAATAGGCTTATGACCTAATTTTAGGCTTTTTGCGAGAACAAAACGTGTTTGCGGCATTGGACCTTCTACTGCATCTACGATTAAAAGAGAGCTATCTGCCATACCTAAAACACGTTCTACTTCCCCTCCAAAGTCCGAATGACCTGGCGTATCAATTATATTGATTTTATGATTCTTATAAAATATGGATGCATTTTTTGCTTTAATTGTAATACCTTTTTCTCTTTCTAATTCTAAGTTATCTAATACCCTATCTGTTTCGAATTTTTTTAGTTGTCCAGTTACTTTTAATAACCCATCCACTAAGGTCGTCTTTCCATGATCTACATGTGCAATGATGGCTACATTTCTGATATCAATGTATTTTTTATTCATAAAATTTATACTTAATGTCAATTTTTTTTAATTACTTTTCGATGCAATAATAAAAAAATCTTTACGAATATTTAGTAAAAAATTTATTTATTAGTGATTACATAGGATTTTTTTATTTACTTATAAGAGAAATTTTGATATAATTTCGACGAAATTAAAATAATAAAATATGAAAACAACATATTCAAGCAAAGTTATAATGAGCGAAGTTTTTTTAGAAGATATTATGTACAACTATAACCAAGAAAAACAAAACTTTTTTATTTTACAATTTAAATCCAAGGGCATTAATAAAATTATTTTTATTACAAAACATTATAACAAAGATTTAGAACATTTTAGCATAAAGTGTATACAAAAAAATTTACAAGTTTTAATATTGTTCGAGAAAACTATCTTGGAAAATCCAGAAGAAATAGAAAATTTTGTTAAAGAAACAGATAAAATTTTGATAGTATTTTCGAAACATTGTCTACAAGCCAGAAATAAACTTTTAAACGATATAAACTTTGATCCAATCAGAGATGATATTGCAATTCAGAACGATATAGATGATAATTATAACATTAAATTAGAAAATAATAAAAAAAATACTATACCAAATGATCAAATTATCTCTCCTCACCAAATAACAGAAGAACAAGAAAATTTAAATGATGAAAAAATCCAACAATCGGAAGAACCAACTTTTATTACAAAAGAAGAAGAATTCACTGAACCAGCAATAAATTCAAATATTACAACAATAAACAATCATAAAAGTAACACACAAAACGTTGATCTTCAAACTGATTCTAAGAAAATTGAACAACAAGAATCGTTAGAAGCAATTAGTTTACAAGAAAAAATAAATCAATTAAAACAAGAAGAGCCACCAACGACAAAACAAAAAAATGCAAGTATTTTTAAAAAATATAACCTAACCATTCGTTCGAAGTTGATGAGTATTACAGCTCTATTAATCATTATTTCTCTTTCTGCAATGATTTTTGCAGCATCATATTTTTTTAAAAGAGATATAGAAACTCAAATACAAACAAATAATGCCAATATAGTAAATATTGTTTCTCAAAAAATAGAAGATTTATTGCAACAAATCTACTTCGATTCCGATTTAATCATTAAAACAAAAGATGCAAAAAATCAACCTATCGTAAAACTAGACAGCTTCGAAAATCCTTATATATTTGCAATTGGTATTGCAAAACCAGAAAAAAATAGTTTTTCAATAGAAAAATGGTATACAAACGATTTACTATTGCAACAAAATGCTCTAATAACCAATGATTTCGAAAAAATTATTCATAGATATCAAGATTCTATTGCCTTATCGTTAACAGGTATTTATAACGTCACAAATGTATCTCCAAATTTTAATATTCCTATGCTATTATTTACAGCACCTGCAAAAGATTATCCTGGTCGATTAATCTTGGTTTTTATCAATGGTAAAAAGATCATCGATGATTTTCCTTCCGAAGAAAACTCTAAAACCTTTATGGTAAACAGAAAAGGTGATGTATTAACTTTTCCAGAAATCGAATTGGTTCGCATTGCAGCGAATCTTTCGGATATGCCCATAGTTAAAATGATGTTAGAAAGTAAATTAGATAATGGATTAACCAACTTTGTATATAAAAATCAAGAATACTTGGGAGCATATAAGAAGATCTCTATTGGTGGCATAGGAATTGTAAAAATTACCGAAGCGAACAAAGCATTTCAACCAGTATATACAACTCAGCGAAGAAATATATATATATTAGGCATTGTTTTAGTAATAGGTATTATTGTGATATATTTCTTTTCTAAAACGATTTCCCAACCTATAAAAGAATTAGCTATTGCAACAGAAAAAGTAGAACAAGAAGATTATTCTGTTAGAGTAATTCCCAGGACAAAAGATGAAATAGGGCTATTGGCATATTCTTTTAATAAAATGGTGCAAGGATTAGAAGAAAGAGAAAGAATGAAGGATGCATTTGGTAGGTTTGTTAACAAAGAAATAGCTGAAAAAGCATTAAGAGGAGAAATTAAATTAGGAGGCGAAAAAAAAGAATGTACGATATTTTTTTCGGATTTAAGAGGCTTTACTGCGATGTCAGAAAAAATGAAGCCAGAAGAAGTAGTAGAATACCTCAACCGTTATTTTACTATTATGGTTGATTGCGTAGAAAAAACACATGGTATCGTAGATAAATTCATTGGTGATGCTATTATGGCTACTTGGGGAACAGTATCTGGATATGGTAATCATACCGAAAACGCCATTAATGGTGCATTATTAATGAGAAAAGCTTTGATTGAATTCAATCAATACAACAAAGAACATAACTTACCAATTGCTAAAATGGGTTGTGGAATAAACACTGGGGAGGTTATCTCTGGACAAATTGGTTCAGAAAAGCGATTAGAATTTACTGTAATTGGCGATGCTGTAAACTTAGCTTCTCGAATAGAATCCTTAAATAAACCCTTTGCAACGGATATTTTAATTTCCCAAGATGCTTATGATAGAGTTAAAGATATTTTCGATGTAGTAAAAATGCCTGCAATCAAAGTTAAAGGGAAATCCGAACCACAAACCATCTATTGTGTTCTTGGTAGAAAAGACGATCCCAATCGCCCCAAAACGTTAGATGAATTAAGAAAACTAGTTGGTATTGATTGGAAACCACAAATCAAAGAAGGACAAGAAACATTGGGAGAAGATCAAGATGAAGAAAAAAAATATGAAATTTTACAATAAAAGATATGGTATTAAAAAATAATACTTCGGATAATAAAAACATTTACTATATTAAAATTGACGAAAAAAAAAGTGATTTCGTTTTTATCGTTGTTTCTATAATTATTCTGTCAATTCTATCGTATTTGTTATATCATGATATATATAAATCATCAGAGGGAGCTGGAAAGCCCATTGGTACAATTGTTTTTAAAAAAAGAGTGGCTTTAAGAAAACTAAAAAATCAATCCATTTGGGAATATCTGCAAAATGAATACCCTGTCTTCAATGGTGATGCTATAAAAACCGAAGAATTTTCCGAAGCTGTATTAAAATTAAACGATGGAACAGAAATAGCACTCAATGAAAATACCTTTATCGTTTTAAATTTTACAGACCAAGAAACAAAGATTGAATTCAACTATGGAAGTATAGAAGCTAATTCTGAATCAAAAAATCAAATCAAAGTTAAAACACAAGATTCCGAAATCGAATTAACATCAGCAAATGCAAAACTTGTACAAACTAACGATAACATACAAATACAATTAAAAAAAGGTAATGCCAATATTACGAAAAATAACAAAACAGAAACAATTAAAGAAAACGAAGTAGCTCTATTAGACAGAAAAAGCGAAGAAATCCAAAAACAACAAAACAGAATTGTTTATTTATCCCCTAACGATAATGAACGCTTTTTTACAACAGAACAAAATTTTAAAGTTAATTTTTCTTTCAACGCACAACCAAATAAAAACTACGAGCTCCAAATTTCTATGAATCCAAATTTTCGCCCTGTTTTATTAAAAATTCCCCTAAAAAACAATCAAGCCACGATAGCTCTAAATCATGGAACATATTATTGGAAAATCATCGATAAGGATTCTGATCCCAATTTATCCAACTTTCGAAAATTTGTTATACTAAAGCAAGAAAAACCTTCTTTGTATTTACCAAAAAACAACCAAAAATTTACCACCAAAGATCAAATAAACATAGATTTTTCTTGGTCTAAATTGGATTTAGCAAGCTCTTATGAAATATGGATCGATAACGATCCTAATTTTTCTGATCCCCAAAAAATCAATGTTTTAACAAATGGATTATCTATACCAATAAAAATCAACAACAACAAAAATACTTTCTATTGGAAAGTAATTCCAAAATCCACCATAGAAAATGCTGTAAAAGAGTCAGAGACATTTAGTTTTTATGTAGAAAAGATTGCATCGTTAAAGCCTTCTATTTTACAATTTCCTAATAATGATATTTATCACATAAAATCTTTCGAAAAAGGCATCAATTTTAGTTGGCAAAACGAAATTCCCAATAAACAAACATTACAAATTGCATTAGATAAAGAATTCAACCAAGTGATTTTAAATATTCCCGATATTACTTCAAACTTTTATTTGCTAAAAAAAGAATTACCTGTTGGTACTTATTATTGGAGAGTGATTAACCAAGACAATCTTTCTTCGAATGTTCATAAATTTACTATTACCAGTGCAGTAGGCATAGAAATGCTAACTCCACAAGAAAATAAAATCTTTTTTTACGAAAAAAACGACAATATACAATTTAGATGGAAAATAGAATTAGATAACATAAAATACAAGTTTGTCTTATCGAATAGCAAGAACTTTAATACACCAATCCTAGAAGAAACATTATCCGAACCAATAAAAATCATTTCTATAAATATTTTAAAAAAAGAAGGAGAATATTTCTGGAAAATAGAAATTATCAACAAAAACGATGATAGAAAACTAAACGAAAAAATATCGAATTTTTTTGTTTATCATTATCCGGAAAAAACAAAGATGATTCAACCAACTAATAACCAAGCCATTAACTTAATCAAAATGAACAATTTAGTCTTGCAATGGCAAAAAACAAATTATACCGATTTTTATTATATAGAAATCTACAAAAATGGGGAACGAATCTATAACGAAAAATCGAATCAAAATACTTTTAACTTTAAACAATTGAATTTACTTGGTATTGGAGTAGTCGATTTAAAAATATATTCTGTAAGAGTCATAGACAAAATTGAATATAAAAGCGAACCCGAAGTTTGTAGGATTATTCTCGAATATAAATTGGATAAAAAACCAGAATTTTTAACACCAGATAAAATCATTATCGAGTAATTTTATGAAGTATCATTATTTAAAAATATTTATAATTTTTATTATATTTATAGATGTTGTTCTTTTAAACGCACAAGAACCGAAAGAAGAGAAAAAAACCGTAAAATACACAGAAAAATGGACGAAAATCGAAGGCGTAGCAAAATATCGATTAGAAATTTACGATATAGACAATAAACCTATAAAAACAATCGAAACTGAAGAGAACGAAGTAGAAATCGAATTACTACCGGGTAAATATAAAAAACGATTAGGTCTAATCAATCCCTTTAACCAGATTTTTTTGTATACTGATTGGAAAACTTTCGAAATCATAGAAGTTCCTATTCCACGAGTAGCATACATAGAAAAAAAACCCATAAAATCGGATAAATCCCACGAAGAAATTCAAATATCTGTTAATGGAATAGTAGAAACAACTAAAATTTATCTTAAAGACAAAAATAATCAAATGATTCCCATAAAATTTAAACAAATCGATACAAATAGAATTATTTTAGAAATTAATCCACAAACCTTATCAGCCGACAATTATGACATTGTTATAAAAAATTCCGAAAAAAAATTTACCGAAATTCCTAATGCAATACAAATACAACAAAAGAAATCTTTTATTAGCCAAAACTGGAAATACCTAATTCCTGGAATTCCTCAAAAAGAGAGAAAACAAGACACAAAAGGAAATATTTTGCAATGGGGTTTTGTAGGTTCACTTTTATCGGCAGGATATTTTTATCGTCAAGTAATCAATTATCAAAAACAGTACGATAATTTGTTATTAATACAGCTTACAAACAATAATACATTTTACTTAATATCTCCACAATTTTTTAGAAATACAGATAGTGTTTTATTTCTTTATCAACAAACTCAGGAAATTAGCAAAATAGAAAAAAAATTCCATCGAAATGCAAATGCATTTTATTATAGTTTGGGTCTTACTGCATTGTTTTATAGTTATCATTTAATTGATGTTTATTATTATGAATTTTATCTTAATCCTTCTAAAAAAGAAGTAGAATTGATGATCACAATTCCTTTTTAGAAGTTTTATAACGTTTGTGTAGATGATTGATAAAAAAAATAATAAATAGAATGATTGCTATTAATGCTGTTAAACTTGCATATTTTAGGTGGTTTTCGTAGGTTTTAACTAAGTATGCAGTAGCTCTTGTCCATAAGGCAATATAAATCAATGTAAAAATTGTGGCTAAAATTTTCGATTTTACTTCTAACGTTAAATCCAATTTTTCGTGAGATATCAATACCCTTCCCACTACGATTAAGACTAATCCTAAATATCCTCCTACAAATAAAATATGGTATAAATGCTGTTTATGTTCAGAAAACAAAGGAAACAAGAAATGACCGATTACAATAGTATAAAGAAAAAGTTTGATAAAAAATGTATAAATACCTTTTCGTTGCGCTGGAAAATATAAATACCATGCTTCGTAAGACAAAAATAAAACTAATATAGCTCTTATCCATAGAGATAAAATTTGATATCGAGTTGCTTCGAATATAAATGTAACAAGGAATAGAATACTAAAAATATACCAAAACAAATGCGAATTATAAACTTTCTTTGATAAGATTTGATATTTTCTATTATCTGACAATGGTGTTGTTAATGTCAACATCGGAAAAAACTTCGTACCTACACCAAAGAGTAATATCCAAAACATAGCATATAAATATAGAACGTGATAATACAGAAAAAATTCTGATCTGTTAAAAAAAACTGCGAATACTTGTGCCAAAACCCCCATCAAACCTGCAATTAAAGATACAAAGATAAAAGGTGCAAATAGTGGATTACCAGACTTTCTTTTTAGAAATCTTAATAAAACGAAAGAAAAAACTTGCAATAAATAGATAAATTTTACGATTACATATAACTTTAAATTTCCCAAAAAATAAAAAACAAAAAGTAAAAGAATCCATAATATTGTTAAAAATATCTCGTACTCTTTGGCAAAAAATGAATTAAAAAATCTAGGTGTTGCCGTATACAAAAAACCTGTTGCAACAGGCATTAAATATAAAGTAATAAGGATTTCTCTATGCCAAAATAATAATATTATAGTTAATTGGGTAAAGCACTAATATTAAACCACTAATCAATCCAATTATAGAGATGGGGAAAAAGAATCTATAAGGATTTTCTAATGTATTCTGCCATTGATTTTTATAATTTACAATCATTATATAAGACTCCTAATTCGTAATTCAATATTAAGAAAAATTAAACCATCTCTATTGGCAAACAAAAAATGTTCTAGATTGTTAGAATAGTTGTTTTTATTGACACAAAAAAAAGTTGATTTTTTTTATTTTTTTATGATAACCCACGAGATTTATTTTAGAATTCCTAAACTTTTACAAAGTTCTTTTTTGCAAACAAGTTTAGCTTCTTTAAAAATAGGTAATCAAATAAAATTCTTGCAACAAATATCACGATACGAATTGATCAAAACCAAAAAAGGTGTTCGATTGTTAGGTTCTTATACAAAAGCACCGAATAAATTTGTATCCAAAGGGCTTGTAATTTTATTACATGGGTGGGAAGGTAGTATAGAATCCTCTTACATTATACGTATGGCAAATTTTCTTGTTGCAAATGGTTTTGATGTATTTAGGTTAAATTTTCGTGATCATGGCAATACCCATCATCTAAACGAAGGGATTTTTCTAGGAACTTTGATTGAAGAAGTTTACGATGCAATCATCCAGATTATGGAAAAATACAATGTACCTACTTACGTTGTGGGATTCTCTTTGGGTGGAAACTTTGCAATTCGATTTGGATTACTCTATAACCAAAAAGTTCGAAATAAAAAAGATAAAAATCAAAAGGATTTATTAGAATTTGTATTTGCTGTATCGCCTGCATTAGATCCTAGAAAAACTACCATGGTAATCGATCAGGACAAAATTTATAAAAAATATTTTCTTTCAAAATGGAAAGAATCCCTAAGGCTAAAAGAACACTACTTCCCATATTTGTATCATTTTGAACCCTATATGAAGATAGATTCGATCATGGAATTAACAGAAAAAGGAATTATGAAATATTCTCACTTTAAAAATGTAGATGATTACTTTTCTCATTATACTATCTCGAATTTTTCTTTTAAAAACCTCAAAATACCTTTGTATATTCTAACAGCTCACGATGATCCCATTATACCCGTAGAAGATTTTTATTTTTTAAAAGATATTCCCAAAGTTCATCTATATATTACCGATAAAGGTGGTCATAATGGATTTATTATGGACTTTCAATTTCATTGTTATTATATGGATTTATTTGCAGATATTATCAGAAACTCCAATTTAACAAAGTTTTTTTAAGTCCAAATAAAGAAAAAAAGATGTCTTAATGATGATTTTACATTTTTTGGATTTTATATGAGTCTTTTTCCTCAAAAAGGTTCTCCTGTACAAAATTTGGAATTAATCATTCAAGATAAAATCGAAAATGATATCGTTTTCGAAACAATCCATCATATTCGTGTCGGATATATTTACAAAAAAAGTCATCTAACATTTTTACAAATTGCCAATCGAGCTGGTTCACAAATCGAATCAAACGAGGAATGGGGAATTTCCCATATTTTAGAACACATGTTTTTTAAAGGATCAAAAAAAAGACCCAATAGTATTGAATTTTTACGTTCCTACAATAGAATTGGTGCTAGTATGAATGCTTATACAGATTATGATCATACGAATTATCATATTTCTATGTTAAACGAGGTATTCGAAGAAGGTTTTGATATTATAGCTGACATGTATATCAATCCCCTATTTCCAGAAAGCGAATTTAAAAAAGAACTCAATCCCATACTAAGCGAATTTAGAGAAAATGAAGATGATCCAGTAGATTATTTATACGAAAACTGCATGAAAAATTTTATTAGCCCATTCCATTCTATCTTAGGAACAGAAGAATCTATTAAAAAGACAACTATCGAGAAAATGTTTCAATTTAAGAATAAATACTATGGCAAAAACAATACGGTGATAACTGCTGTTGGTGGTATTTCGCCCGATCTGTTTTTTAATAAAATAAAAGAATATTTTAAAGATTTACCTCTTTCTATAGAAGTTCAATATCCTTCCGTTAAATATAAAGAAGGAAGTATTACTTTACACAAAAAAGGAATTAGCGAAGGCTATGTGATGATATTATTTCCCGCACTGCCTACGAACCACAAAGATAGAATTAAACAAAATTTTTTGAATTATATTTTAGGTGGAATGGATTCTTCGCTTCTTTTCGAAAGAGTCCGCGAAGAATTAGGTCTATCTTGTTATGAGATTTCTTCCAACATTACGAGAAATCAATCTTTTTCTGTGTTAGAAATATTCGCTGGTATTTCGCCAGAAGAAATCCCCATTTTAATAAAAGAAATCGATAAAATCATTGATTTTTTAACAAACGAAAAAATAAGCCATCATCAGCTTTTAATTGCAAAAAATACATTAAAAACACAGATATGCGCAATGGCAGAAACCAACAAAGGAATAAGTAGCCTACTTTTAAATACTCTACTTAGAAACGAATACCAAGATCCCATAGAAGTAATTTTAAGAGAAATAGACGAAATATCACTAGAAGACATTAGAGAGATTGCACAAACAACTTTTGCCAACAAAAAATTTATTGGAACTCTATTACCAGAATAATGAAAATTGATATATCCACTGCTGTTAGAGAATTAAAAAAAGGAAATGTAGTAGCTATTCCCACAGAAACAGTTTATGGTCTTGGAGCTTTGATCACCAATATAGATGCAATAAAAAAGATCTACGAAATTAAGAAAAGACCATTAAATAATCCACTGATTTGTCATGTGCATCATCCTAGCGTTATAGAAAGATATGCATACATAGAAGATTATCAACGCAAGATGTTTGAACTTTGGCCTGGTCCATTAACGATCTTGTTCAAAAAAAAGGACATTGTTCCAGATATTGTAACAGCTGGTTCGCAGTATTGTGCATTTCGTATTCCTGATCATCCTGTTTTTTTGGAAATTTTAAAACAAGTAGATGAGCCTATTGCAGCGCCTTCTGCAAATCCTTTCGCAAAAATCAGTCCAGTTACAGCTGAAATGGTGTTAGATTATTTCGAAAATACAATACCTGTTGTAGATGGTGGAAGGTGCAAAGTTGGATTAGAATCCACTGTGATTAAATTTATTGATCATCAATCTTTACAAGTTCTTCGACCGGGCAAATATACAAAAGAATTCTTCGAAAAAATGGGATATCGCATCGTTGATTATAAAAACCAAAACTTAGATAGATTACTATCCCCAGGTTTATTACCAAAACATTACTCTCCTTCTATTCCATTGATTTTACTCAATAAAAAATACTTACAAATACTTAAAGAATCTGATGTTGACTTATTTATTAACAAACTATTGAATCAACTTTCGCTAAACATCGATAAAAACGCAAAAATAGGTTTTCTAGTTTATGGAGACTTTCCTACAAAAGACAAAGTATTTTACAACTTATCAAAAAATGCAAATCTTGAAGAGATTGCTCAAAACCTTTTTTCTTTTCTAAAAGAAATGGAACAAAAGTTTGATGCGATTATTAGCTTTAAAGTAGAAGACCAAGGAATTGGTATAGCAATTAATGATCGATTAAGAAGAGCAGCAGAGTTTAAAATCGAAGAATAATTTAAGCAATATAAAATACTTGAATTGATCTAAATATTAAAAAAAATCGACTTGTGAAATTTTTACGGTTTTTACGAGGCATTCTAAATTTTTTAATAAACGATATAATAAGTATTTTTACAGAAACAAAAGATCCGACGAAACTTTGGAAGTTGTTTATATATTTAAGTTTTTTTATATTTATTGGAATGATAATTTATCATATAATCATAAAATGAAAGAATCAAAAACAAATACTTATCCAATTTTTTATTCTTTAATTCCTTCGATTCAATATTATGATTGGGGGAATCGATCGGAGAATAGTTTTATTAAAGATTTTCTTAAAAAGAAAAAGAAATTAGAATTCGACATAAACCAGCCAATAGCAGAATTATGGAAAGGTGCTCATAAAAAAGCACCATCAAAACTAACTCCTTATCCTTTAAAATACCTAGAACAACATCCAAAAATTTTGTTGGAGCAAGAAAAAAACTTGGATGATCTTATCAAAAAAAATCCAGAACACTTTCTTGGTTCAGCTCTAGTAAATAAAAACATCCATCAGCTGCCATTTTTGTTCAAAATCCTTGATGCAGAAAAACCACTTTCTATTCAAGCACATCCAGATAAAAAATTAGCAGAAATCTTACATAAAAGAGATCCCAAGAATTATCCCGACGATAACCACAAACCAGAATTAGCCATTAGTCTAGGAAATTTCGAAGCAATCGTTGGATTTCGTCCATTAGAAGAAATTCTTAGATTTATTCATACTTATCCCATTAATAAATATTTGGGAATCGAGAATTTTTCTGATGTTGATATAATAAAAAATATTTATAAAAAAATCATGCTTTTAAACCCAATGGAAATCGAAATTATTGTTAAGGATATAATCCATTTTTTAAACACAAATTCTCCAGAACCAATTCGAGACAAATGGTTTTTTGAACTTATCAAACATTATGGAGATAAAGATCCTGGTTTGTTTTCTATTTACTTGTTCAACTATTTTAACCTAAAAAAAGGAGAAGGAATTTTTCTAGGCCCCAACATCCCACATGCTTATCTTAAAGGCGAAATCTTAGAATGTATGGCAGATTCTGATAACGTAGTACGCGGTGGATTAACATCGAAATATAAAGATATCGAAGTGTTAATTTCTATGTTGGATTATAATGCACAAGATATTAAACCAATTACACCATTTAATTTTAAGAATCTTTATAAATATTATCCCATACCAGTCAAAGATTTTATCGTAAAACTACTCCACGAACCGTCTTCTGAACAATTTTCAAAAAGCATTGTTTTAGAAGATTTTCCCAGTATTTTAATTATACTAGCAGGGAATATTAAAATCAATATTCGAGAAGAAAAAACACTTAAAGAGCAAAAGGACATCGAAGAAGGAGAGATTCTATTTTTCCCTGGCGATCTTAAAGAACGCAATCTAGAAATCCAGATCGAATTCGACGATGATAGTTGGGTATTCCTTGCATCAACAAACTTATAAATTAGTTGTCTTTATAGAGTGTTTTAAAAAATATTATCCTATATGAATTCTTTACAAAACTATTTGAATAAAAAAGAATCTATCAAGCCAATTGAATTTAATAGAATCTATTTAGCAAAAGAAGAATTAGAAGCTGTTTTAAATTGCTTATTAGAAGACAATATTACATCAGAGACAATAACAGAGAAATTCGAAAGAATCTTTTGCGAAACATTAAACTTTAAAAAAGCAGTTGCTGTAAATTCAAAAACATCAGCATATCATCTAAGCTTTTTATCACTGGATCTAAAACCAGAGAATACTGTGTGGTTAATAAATCTATCTTCTGTTCATGCATTAGATGCTGCAAGATATTTAAATGCCAAAATTGGATTAATAGAAGTGGACAAAAATTCATTCTTTCCCAATCCTTCTTTATTAGAAGAAATCATTAATAAAGAAATGAAAGAAAATGACATCTTTGTTGCCGATTATATTTATGGTGCATATTATAAATTCCCCTTCGATTTGTTAAAAAGCAAAAACATAAAAATTATCGAAGATATAACAGGTATCTTAGGATATCAAATTGCAAATAACGAAGAAATCGAAGAATTGAAGATCGGGAAAAATAGTATTATTCAAATCTGTGGTTTATACGAAGATGATATAATAACAACTGGTAAAGGCGCGATTATACTAACAGAATCTAATAAAATTTATAAAGAAATCCAAGAAATTTGTTATGGTAAGTATAGAAATTTCAATAAAATAGCCTACGATTATCTATTAGAAGACTTTCAATCTGCGATGGGCATTCATCAATTAAATAAATTGGGATCGATTTTAACGCGAAGAAAAAAGATAGGACAAAAATACTTAGAAGGATTAAGAAATTCCCATAACGAAACCTATTTTACAAACCCCATGTTAGATAATTATCATAAATTTCCTGTACTATTTAATAAGCCATCAGAAGAAGTACAGAGATATTTTAAATCCCTAAAAATCGAAGTTCAAAACATTCCTATGCCATTGCATAAATATTTAAACTACAACAATAGAGATTTTCCTAATTCAGAAAGGTTGTACAACAAAAGCTTCTGTATACCCATCTATCCTATGTTAACAGCTGGAAACGTCGAAAGAATCATCAACGCGATAAGAGGTATTATCTAATTTATATTCTTCTTGATATCTTCTAATATTTGGTATGCATAGGTTAATGTAAGTATATCTTTTGAATTAGGTACAAGTGGCTCTTCGTTTCCTAAAATACAATTGATAAAATGTAGATGCTCTAGTTTTAAAGGATTATCTTTATGAACGAAGATCTTTTCCACAAAAGATTCTTGCTTATATTTTATTTCTTCTTTTGTCATTAAATAAGCACTCGACGCCATGCGATATATATCAATATCTTGTGTTGCAAAGTCTAAAACAACGTAAGATTTTTCTTGGGTAATGGTTAATAAACGAATTTTATTTTGTGTAACTCTACTTGCTATAAGATTTGCAATAGTACCAGATTCAAATTGTATTAGAGTATTGGCAATGTCTTCGTGCTCTGAATAAACTTTTAGTCCTCTCGCATGAATTGATTTTATTTCGGATGGGATTAAGTTTAGAATAATATCTAGGTCATGTATCATTAAGTCTAAAACAACACCGACGTCAGTAATTCTGGGATTAAAGGGTGCTAATCTTTTCGTTTCGATAAAAAATGGTTTTTCTATAATCTTTTTTACTTCTAGAATTGCACCATTAAACCTTTCGACATGTCCAACTTGTAAAATTAAACCCTTTTTTTCTGCAAGTTCTACCAATTCTTTGGCTTGATCAACAGTTTGAGTCATTGGTTTTTCTACTAAAATGTGCTTACCAGCTTCTAAACATTTTTTTGCAACTTCGTAATGATATTTTGTTGGCACAGCAATTACTAATGCATCAGAATCATAAATCAACTGATCCATATCCTCATAAGATGGAACTAAAAATTTATTGGATATTTCTTTTACTCGCTGTTGATCCTTATCGTATATACCAGAAACTTGAATTTGTGGAATAGATACGGCAACATTAACATGATATTGGCCCATATGGCCAACACCAATTATACCTATTTTTAGCTTACTCATTTTAGTTCGAATTTAAATTTTTGATTTATGTGTAAAGTATTTTATGGTTTTGCGTAGGTTTCTTTTTTTAATCCCATCAATTCTAATTCTTTGTCTAATTCTTTTATAAGTTCTTTTGCTCGCGAAGACAAATTTTGTGGAATTTGAACGTTTATAATTACGTGTTGATCCCCTTTGTTATGTGTACCCATAATTGGCATACCTTTACCTTTAATTCTAAAGATCTGATTATTTTGAGTTCCTGGTGGAATTTTTAACTTCGCTTTTTTTCCATCAATTAAAGGAACTTCTAATTCTCCTCCAAGAATTGCTTTTGTTATTGGTATGTTTACTTTAACAACTAAATCATCTCCTTGTCGTTCGAAAATAGGATGTTTTTTAATGTATACAACTACGTATAAATCTCCCGGAGGTCCACCTTGAGGTCCAGCTTCTCCTTCGCCTTTAATTCGAATTTTACTTCCATTTTCTACACCAGGAGGAATTTTAATATTTATCTTTCTTTGTTTGGTTATTAAGCCTTCTCCTCTACATTTAGGACAATGATCTCGTATGATTTTACCTGTTCCTTTACATTGAGGACATGTACTTGTAATAGAAAAAAATCCTTGTGTAGTTCGAACACGACCACTACCTTGACACAAAGAACAAATTTGAGGTCTTGATCCAGCTCTTGCTCCTGTTCCATCACATTCGTCGCAGGTTTCTTTTCTAGGAATTTCTACGGTGATCTCTTTTCCCATTGCAGCGTCTTCTAAAGTAATTTCTAAGTTGTATCTTAGATCTGCACCTCTTCTGGAATATTCACCACTAAAGTTTCTAAAACCACCTCCAAACATTTCTTCGAAAATAGAAGTAAAATCGCTAAATATATCAGAAAAATCTGTGTAAGCTTTATAACCAAATCCTTGATCAGAAAATCCAGCACCTTGTAATCCGGCTTTTCCATATTTATCGTATATTGCTCTCTTTTCGGGATCGGAAAGTACTTCGTAAGCTTCTGTTGCCTCTTTAAATTTTTCTTCTGCTTGTGGATCGTTTTTGTTTCTGTCTGGATGGTATTTTAATGCTAATTTTCTATAAGCAGATTTAATTTCGTCCTGAGTTGCATTTCTGCTTACACCTAATATTTCGTAATAATCTCTTTCGGCCATATTACATCCCTCATAAAATGATGTAGCCCCCTAAGGGGCTATGTTTAAATATTAATTTTTGTTATCTTCGTCTACGACTGTGTAGTCAGCATCAACTACTCTTTCGCCAGATTCTGTATTTTGATTATTAGATGTAGAAGAACTTGCACCGCTTGTATGACCTGTTTGCGCAAATTTAGCACTAAATTCAGATAACAATCTTGTAATATTTTCTTTTTCTCTATTGATTTCTTCTAAGTTTTCGGAATCCATTACACTTCTAGCTTTTTGAATAGCAGTTTCTATTCTAGATTTTTCGTCTGGTGTTAAAGCAGTTGATTCATTCTTACTTTTTTCTAATGTATAAACTAAATTATCTAACTCATTTCTTGCTTCTACAATTTGGCGTAATTGTCTATCTCTTTCTGCAAATTTTTCTGCATCTTTGATCATTCTTTGAATTTCTTCTTCGTTTAATCCACTAGTTGTTTCTACTCTGATTTTTTGCTCTTTACCAGTTGCCAAATCCTTTGCAGATACATGTACTATACCATTAGCATCAATATCAAAAGTAACTTCGATTTGAGGAACACCTCTTGGAGCAGGTGGAATACCAACTAACTCGAACCTTGCAAGGGTTCTGTTATCTCTTGCCATTTCTCTTTCGCCTTGTAAAACATGAATCGTCACAGCTGTTTGATTATCCGCAGCAGTAGTAAAGATTTGAGATTTTCTTGTTGGAATTGTTGTATTTCGTGGTATCAATCGTGTAAATACACCTCCAAGGGTTTCGATTCCAAGAGATAATGGTGTTACATCGAGCAATAATACATCTGTAACCTCACCAGCTAATACACCACCTTGGATTGCAGCTCCAACTGCAACGACTTCATCTGGATTTACCGATTTTGCAGGCTCTTTACCAAAGATTTCTTTTACTAATGCTTGTACTGCTGGTATTCTCGTAGAACCACCAACAAGTATTACTTCGTCAATATCGCTTGGTTTTAAACCAGCATCTCTTAACGCTTGTTCGCAGGGTCCACGAGTTTTTTCGATTAAATGTTTTACAAGTTGTTCAAATTTAGCTCTTGTTAGAGTATAGTTAAGATGTTTTGGTCCACTTTGATCTGCTGTAATAAAGGGAATGTTGATTTGTGTTTGATGAGTTCCAGATAGTTCGATTTTTGCTTTCTCTGCAGCTTCTTTTAAACGTTGTAATGCCATTTTATCTTGAGAAAGATCTATTCCTGTTTCTTTTCTAAACTCATCCATCATCCATTGCATAATCGCTTGATCAAAGTCATCACCACCTAAGTGTGTATCACCTGCTGTGGACTTAACTTCAAATACTCCATCACCTAATTCCAAGATAGAAATATCGAATGTTCCACCACCTAAATCATATACTGCAACTTTTAAATTTTTATGTTTTTTATCCAAACCATAAGCTAATGCAGCAGCAGTAGGTTCATTGATAATCCTTACAACATCTAAACCAGCAATTCTTCCAGCATCTTTGGTAGCTTGTCTTTGTTCATCGTTAAAATAAGCTGGAACAGTAATAACCGCTTTTTTTACTGGGTGACCTAAATAGTCTTCTGCTGTTTGCTTCATTTTTTGAAGAATAAATGCAGAGATTTCTTGAGGTGTATAAGAACCATAATCAGTTTCTACTTTTACACCATCTACCCCACTCTTTACAACTTTATAAGAAACATATTTTAATTCTTCTTGAACTTCTGACCATCGCTTTCCCATGAATCTTTTGATTGAACGAATTGTATTTTTTGGGTTTGTAATAGCTTGATTCTTTGCTAACTGTCCAACTAATCTTGTATCTTTATCGACAAAAGCTACTATCGAAGGAGTCGTACGTGAACCTTCTGAGTTTGTTATAACTACTGGTTCACCTCCTTCCATAATTGCAACTACTGAGTTGGTTGTTCCTAAATCAATACCAATAATTTTTTCTTTTGCCATATTACACTCCTTTTGTTATAATATTAAAATTTTATTTTATTGCTGATTTATATTATTGCTATTTTCATACTGTTGTTGATTATTGATAACTTCTTTTGGTTTACCTACTTTAACACTTGCTGTTCTTAATACTAAATATTTATTTTTATCCTGAGGATCATGTTTTATATAAGCTTTTTTATAAACTTCTAAAACCTTTTCTTCGTTTAGATCGTCACGAATTTCAACATCGATTGCTTCCATCAACATTGGATCAAATTTATCCCCTTTTTCTACGAACGGAAGAATAGAATAGTTTTGAAGAATTTTTAGAAATTCACTTCTTATCATGTCGACACCAAAGATAAAATTTTGTACTTCTGGATTTTCGCTTTTAGAAGCAAGAACCATATCTAAATTATCGATAACTGTGAATAATTTCTTCGCAAATTCTTCTATACCTAAATTTTTAGCGAGAAGAATCTCTTGTTGCATTCTTTTTCTGTAATTCGAAAATTCCGCTCTTTCCCTTGCCCAGTTATCTTTAAACTCTTCTACTTGCTCTTTTAATTTTTTTATTTCTTCTTTCAAGCTTTCGTTCTCCTTTTTAAAAGCTTCTAGGTCTTCTGTCTTATTTTCTTGATTATTTTCTAAACTATGACTATCTTGCATTTTTTGTTGATGCTCATTTGTATTGCCAGCCGCAATATCAATCCCAGACAAATTTTGTTCTTTTGGATCTATCATAAAAACACTCCTAGCGATTTAATTTTGTTATCATGTTCGATATCATTAATCTTATATATTCAATTACTTGAATTACGGATTTATAATTCATTCTATTAGGACCAACAACTCCCATCGCACCAATTCTTTTATCTCCCATAGAATAACTTCCGGTCAAAATACTTAAACCAAAGAGTTGAGGATTTCTATCTCCTTCTATGGAAACAACAATATCTTCCATATCGATGGATTTTATTAAGATCTCTTTAAAAAATTCTTTTAAATTATAGATAGATGCAATATCGATATGAATATCTTCTCTCAAACCAATTTCTTCAAAAAATCTATCTACCCCAGTTATTATAACATCATGCATATCATCTAATGTTTTAAAATAGAGAGAAATCGTATTCATAATCATAGAAGCATATCGATACATTTCCCCTACTGGAGAAATATTCCCTGTTGTTAATAATTGATATATTTCTGTTAAATCCATACCACTAAAATTTTCGTTTAAAAATTTAGAAATTTGATCTAAGATATTTCTAGGTATTCGTTCATCTACATGAATGATCCTAGAATAAACAGTACCAGAACGGGTTAAAAGTACCATAAGAATCTCATCACTACCAACATCAATCAATTCAATATGTCTCAGAATTGTTTTTTCTGGTATTGGAGGTATTGCTATACCAATATAATTTGTTAGAATGCTTAGAATATTACAACTACTTTCAATCACACCGGGAATTTCGAACTTTCTACACAAAAATTCCCTTTGTATAATGTTTTGTTTTTCTTTAGATGGTTTAAATGGTGGTAGATCTATGGGTAATTTTTTTATATAATATCTATATGCTTTTGGTGTAGGTATTTTACCCGCACTTCTATGTGGTGCAAACAAATATCGTTTTTCACTCAAATCGGATAGAACACTTCTTATGGTTGCAGAACTCCACTTTAAATTATGCCTATCCACTAGTTGTAAACTACTGACTGGCACACCATACTTTATATAATCCTCAATTACCAATAAAAGAATTTCTTCTTCTCTATAATCTAAATCATCCAATTCTTCTTGTGCACTAAAATCTAAATATTTAATCGCTACATTGGTATTTTTCTTATTGATAGATTCTTTATTAAAATTTGATTTACCCACCATATAAACTACCAATTATAAGTAATATTAAATAATTAGCAATCTTTAAATATTATTGCTAATTATTTAATAATATAAAAATATTCCCAACTTTCGTCAAGATCTTTTTATGATTCATTCTATTGTCATAATCGAGCAAAATTTGTACCAATTTTTTTTATCTATATTACAATTATAAAATCAATTAAAATATTTATAAAGTTAATTTTGTCAAATTAGTTTTTACACAAATGATTTAGGTTTTGATAATTTAAATATGCCTTTTCGTTGCCGTCGTACTTATAAGAAAGATAAAAACTTTGTTTGGCAGCCTGACATAGATTGAGCTTTAAATACAAGATACCTAAATAATAATATCGTTCTGAAAGTTCTTTTCTAAATGATTCTACAGGTTTTAATAGTTCTATGCTGGAATTTAACAATTTTTTTGCTTTTTTATACTTAGTTTCGCAATGAATTTCTTTTTCTAAATTAGAACAAATATGAATGAGTGTTAAAGCATATTGATACAAATTTTTTTCTTCATTATAAAAATTAGGGCAAGTCTCTATCTGAGAAAAATAATATTCTGATTCGTTATATTTTTGTTGGATAAAATGTTCCTTTGCTTTAGAAAGCAAATCATAATAGGCAACCAACTGTGGACAAGGATATAAAGCTACGGGAAATAAAAGGATCAAATTTCTAAAAAAGACCATGATTTTATGTTATAGCTTTCCGAAAAAACTTTAAATTCTATATTCAATAAACTTTCAAATTGCATACAAATATCATCGCATTCTTTTTTTAATTTTTCATCGCTTTTAAAAACAATCGATATTTGGTTTATATGATTTCGAATTAACAAAAAATTGTGTTGATTCTTAAAGATATTTTTAATCGCTTCGATATTTTGGTTTAAAATATCAAAATCATTTATTTCTTTATCTAAATAAATATTGTAAACCATTATTTCTCCAAATTTACAAAGAAGTTTTTTTACCTGATAATACGTGTAAGAAAAAACCATGCGTTTAAGAATTTTTTGGTTGTGTTCGAATAGAATATTATCCTCTCTTTTAAAAAGAAAATAAGTATTTCTTAATATTGTATGAATTTTTTTATATTCTTCGTTTGCTAAAAATTCTTCTAAACCATTTTTAAAGAAAAAAACATACAAAAAATCAACATCAACGATTGTATCGCGAAACAAATAAATGAATTGTAAATTTTTTAGAATTTCGTTACTGATTCTTTTTTTAAAAAATGGATTGTTGGTTAATTCAGATGTGACTTTAATCACCTCATAATCTTCTTTTATAGAAAAAATTTCGTCATTAAGGTTTATGTAAAAATTATGTTTAAAATACTCGTCTAATCGATAAAAAAAATAAGGTATATAAGTATTTGTGTATTCATTACACACCATAATCGTAAAAGAATCGAAATGGAATCGCTGAGAATTCAAATAATTTGTTAAGAGATTTGTAAAATCAGAAAAGGTTTTAGCAAAATGAAATCGAATTAAATGTTTTAAATCCGGAATATGATACATTTTTTCTAATCGAGACGTAGACATTTTCAAAGAAAAATCCTTAAAGCTATAGACTCTTTTGATATTTTTATCTTTTGTTTGTGGATTATAACTAACTAACCTTTTTGACAATTCTAAAAATTCTTGATCACCAAAAATTTTTTGGCGTATTTTAGGGATTTTTTCTTCTAAGTTATCCTCTAACCGATAGAGATTATCAAGATATTTTTTTAGTTTTTTTTCATGTAGAATATGATAGAGCCTTTTCCAATATTCAGAAGAAAGTTTATTTTCCAACATATAAGTTCTTAAAACAGAATATTTTTTTTTAGAAAAATTGCAATAAAAAACTTGATAGATGATAAAAAAGAATTTTTTTATTGTTAATGAGCATAATTTATTTGTTTATCGATGGTGTAGGCATTGGAGAAAATAATGCAGAAAAAAATCCCTTTACAAGATACGCCCATTCTATTATGCAAATCTATTCGGGCAAATTCCATTTAGATAATGGATTACACAAAAAACTAAAAGTATATCCATTAGATGCAAGCATGGGGGTAGAAGGGATTCCCCAATCCGCTACTGGACAGACCAGTTTATGGACTGGTGTTAATGCTCCGAAGGTCATTGGTTATCATATAACTGGTTTTCCTGGTCCAAAGCTTAAAAGTATTATTTATGATCATTCCATGATAAAAAAATTCGTAGAAAATGGTTATAAAGCAACTCTTCTAAATGCTTATACACCGAAATTTTTAAAAAAATTAGAAAAACTCCCTCGTTTTGCTAGTGCTTCTACCCACGTCCAAAGAGCATCAGGGCAAGAATTATTCATTGTGGATGATATCTTACAAAAAAAGGCAATATACATGGATATTACCCATCAAATCATGCACGAATATTACCCAGAGTTAAAAGAACGTTTTCCTATTATGGATCCTACACAAAGAGGAAAAGATCTTGTAGAAATTGCCCATAATTACGATTTAGTAATTTTTGAGTATTTTCTATCTGATAAAGCTGGACATAGTCAATCCTTCGAAGCTGCGAGATTTATTATAGAAACATTAGAAAAATTTATAAAAGGCATTATAGATTCATTAGAAAAAGATGATACATTAATCATCATTTCTGATCATGGAAATTTAGAAGACTTGTCTACTAAAATGCATACTACCAATTTGGTTCCTCTAATCGTTGTAGGAAACTTAAAAAAAGAATTCCATCATTTAAATTACTTATCGGATATTCCATTAAGAATCTACGAAATCTACGGTATACAACCTCAAATAGACGAAAATAAATATAAATCCGAACCAACCTCTCTCGAAGAAGAAATGATACTTCCAACTAACTCTATTTATTAATCTGACATATTTTTTAATATTTTTTCTGTTTCTTTTAACCATTCCATTGCTTTTGTTGTGTATTTACCATTGGGAGATATATCCACAGCTCGACTAAATAAATTGTATGCTTCTTTGTATTTTTCTTGCTCGAAAGAAATAATTCCTTTTTTTATCAACGCTGCTTGATCTAATTCTGGTGATGGATTTGCTAAGACCTTATCGTAATAAACCTTCGCTAGTTCATTATTTTGTTGTTTCTCTACAACTTCGCCTAATCGATAATAGATATTTTCCAATAATGTGTACAAATCATTTTTTTCTTTTTCTTTGATATTTTCCATTAAGAGTTGGCTTACCTTTTTTTCTAGGTTTATCAATTGATTATTGGCATTCTGTAAATCATTTTGATTATACAAAGACACAGCTAAAGAAAACTCTCTTTTTAATTTTTCTATTTCTTCAGACATCTCTAATTTCTGAGATCCTTTTTCTTTATCCTTGTCTTTATGTTTATCTTTTTCGCTTTCTTTTTGTTTTTTAATAGATTCTTTTTCTTTTAAACTTGTTTCTTTTTCTTCGAGAGTTTTTTTTGAAAGCTGTTGATCATAATAATCGTGTTCGAAAGGAATTAGTTCTTTATTTTTATCTAGATTCTCTTTGATGATTTCTGCGTGTAAGTTATCGGGATTATATTCTAATGCAATTTGATAACTTTTTTTAGCTTTTTTAAACTCTTTTTTTAATTGATAATAATCTCCAAAAGTTGCATGTATTCTTGATTTTAAATCCTTCGATGTTGTCCTTGCTAATAAATTTTGTAAAATAGCTCTTCCTTCATCATCATGCCCTCTTAATAATAAAATTCTACCTAATAGATAATCCACTTCTTCTTCTAAAATAGGATCAAAAATTTTTTCTGTTTTTAGTTCTTTTAAGTGCAATAATGATCTATTATCATCGTTCAATCTATAAAGAGAATATGCAAGACCATATTTCGCTAGCTGCTTAATCTTTACATCTTTTGCAAAAGATAAAACTTTATTGTAAATATCTAATGCCTTTCTTATAGAATCGTAAGAATTTTGTCTTAGGTATTCTTCTGCCATATAAAGATCACTTTTTAATTTTTCTTCTGTGTAGGGGAATGGCTCACTCTCGTTTACATCTGTTGGAGATAACGTTCTTGAAAAATTTAAATATAATTTTTTATAATTTTCTTTAAAATTTTGATAATCCATTGCAATTAGGATTATCCCAGAACCAATAAAGATAATTCCTAAAAGTAATATTGTTAGTAGGTTTTTTCGTTCCATCATCATTCCCTTTCTATAATTCTTTTGTACCAAAAATTAGCTCTTTCGCTGTCATATTGTAGAACATCATTATCGATAAAATACCTTTTTGCTTCTTTAAATCGATTTAATTTGTATAACAAATAACCATACTCAAATTTAATTTTACCCTTTTGGTTGGGTTTTAAGTCCGAATTAGATAATAATTCATTAATTTTTCTTTCTGCATTATAATAATCCTTTTGCCTATAGATTAAATCAACGATTTTGTTTATTTCTTTATCTATATCGATGGTTTCTTTTTTTTGTTGAGGTTGAGAGGTTATTTCTTTTGGCTGTTCGGTAGTTTGTTTTGTTTCTTGTTTTTCTTGCTTAATTTCATTTGAAGGTTCTTTTGAATCCAAATCGTTTATTATTACATTTTTGTCTTCTTTTTTTATTTCAACTGGATTTTTTAAATAATAAAATGCAGTTATCTCGTTTGTCTGAATATTATATTCCACAAAATTATAATAATACTTTCCAGCTTCGAGATTACGATCTACGTAAACTCCTGCAACAAGTGGAAATTCTCCAATGTAAGTGCTATTTTCTTTAAGATCTTCGTATTCACTAATCTTTTTAGGACTACGATAGATTAAAACTCTAATACGATTTGCATAATCTGGAATATAATCCCATGTAATTCGAACATTGTTTTTATTCTCTAATCGAATCGATATATTTTTTATACCAGAAATCGTTCCTTCCGATACAGTCTGTATTGCTTTTTTATCTTCTTGCTTTTCTTGTTTTGGTTGTTCAGCATCACCATGAATAATGATTCCATAAGTTGTAAAGGTTTTGTTAGAATAAAAAACTCTTAACTCATTGTTGTTGGAAATAACAGGAATAACAGCATAAAAATATCTACCAGGTTTTAAGTTTTCATCAAGAAAACCAACACTACCAGACTGCGCATTGCCTAAATATTTTGATTTAGACAAAATCACATCGCTAGAAATAGGATGATCGTTTCTATAAATTTTATAAAATTTTACTGATGGTCCTGCATCTACCCAAAATAATTGAATCGTATTTCGATTTACCTGATATGCAATCAAGGAACTGGGTAAATATTCTAAATACTGATAATCAAGTGTGGGTTTTTTAAAAGTATGAGAAATATATGATTTTCGAAATTTTAAATTCGTATATTCTTTGTTTGTTTGCATATCATAAACACTTACACCATAAAAGACTGCCTCTTCTGGTAAAGGGTTCATATCAATAAAATTAGGTTTAAGTGATTCTCCTAAATATTGGGCTTTTTCGATACGTTCTTTGGAATCTAATGGCTCTTTACTCCGATAGATTCTATATTTTATATCCGATATCTCTACGGGTTTCCAGTTTAATACAACGCCTTTTTCTGTATTGAGGGCATCTAATTCGGATATTTCGAAATCTTCTGGTTTTAAGTTAGAACGATCTGTTGATAAAATTTTATCTTTTTCTGTTGTTGTAGTGATAGATGGTTGAATATTTCCACTACGATAAACGATAAATGGTGTTATAGTATAATTTATTCCTGGCTTTAAAACTAATACGCCATCTCTACTAAGTTCATAGGATGTGACAGCAGCATAATAATAAACACCTTCGGGCATATCAATATCGATAAAGACTCGAGTATCTGGACTTAATGGAGGACTTGTTAAATTATAAGAGTTTAACAAGATTTCTTTCGTACTTATGGGTCGAGAATATCGAACTATATAGATTGGGGTAGAAATTTGTGGTACTGCATCCCAAGTAATCTTAGCTGAATAGGGATAAGTAGAATCCGGTATTACTTGCAAGTTTCTAATTTGAGGGAAATCGGGATAATCAGAAGTTGGTTTATCTTGAGATGGTTTAGTAGTATCTTGTTTTAAAGTAGTTTGAGTAGTAGCTTCTTTTTTTTCTTGAGGTTGAGTACTATCCACTGCCATTGGTAGCGGATCTACTCCGGGAATATCTTTGGCTCTATTTATAGCAAATAATAAAACAGGAAAAATAACAAAAAACATAAAAATTGATTTTCTCATATTTCTACCCTATAATAATCGGTTATAATAAAATCAAAATTCAATCAAGAGAAAAATAAAAATGAGAGGATTGCCCTACTACGAAGATCCTGAATATCATCGATATTTACTTTCTCCCCAAAGAAGAGAACTATTTCCAGTTGAAAAAATCTTTTCTCAAATCGATTGGAAGAATAAAATCAACATATTAGATTTTGGAATAGGCAATGGTTACTACCTACCGAGTTTTTTCGAATACGGAGAAAAAGATATATTTATATGGGGTGCCGAATGTCAAGAAATACTCATAGATGAATGCCTTAAACGAAAAGTACGCGAAGGATATAAAAACTTTATTCCCTTTTACATCGATAAAACAGAACATCCTCTTCTTCCCGAATGGATCCCCGAAATGGATATGATTTTTTGTTCTTGTGTTTTATCTACTTTTGCTAATCCAACACTTGGTTTGTTGGGCACAGGAAGAATATTAAAACAAAACGGAATTTTTGTGATAATTGATTGGGAACGTGTAGAAGCACCATCCGGACCAGATATTTCTCAAAAAGTTTCTTCCGAAAGAATGAAGTTTTGTATAGAAGAAGCAGGTTGTAGAATCATTAAGGTACTAAATATTAATCCTTATGTTTATGGATTTATTGCACAGAAAGATCCAGAAAAATTCATCGACATAAGTTATTTAAAACAAATGTAAGCTATACAATTCTACCTAATATTTCTATATCGTATTTTTTTGTATTTTGATTAAATACTCTATAAAAATCACAAATTTGTACTTGTAAAATCATTCCTTTTTTAAAATTATTTTCTTTATGGGGGATTTTAACGTATAAGTAATCCTCTGTTAGAACTTTGATATATCCATTCGCTATTTCTTCTACAATTCCTTGATACATTTTATAAAGAGAATTTTTTAAATATTTTAACATTTGTTTTTCTTTAAGCTCGAATAACTCATTGATGCGATTCTGAACAATATGTTTTGGGACAAGGGTACTTTTGTTATTTTGCACGAATTTTTCGATTTCTGTATCTTTTCTTAAAGAAAATGGGAATGCATGGATGTTTACAAAGTTTAAATTCAAAATTAAATCGATGGTTTTTCGAAAATCTTCTTCTGTTTCTGTTGGAAATCCAACGATAACATCTGTCCCCAAAAATATATCTGGATTGATTTTTAATACCTTTTCAATCCTTAAAGAAAATGTTTTGGAATTATAGCTTCTCTTCATCATTCTTAGGATTTTATCAGAACCACTTTGTAGTGGTACATGCAAAAAATTACAAAACTTAGGATGTAAAGATAGTTCTGCTAATCTTTCGTTTACATCGGAAGGTTCAATGCTAGAAATTCTTAATCTACTAAATTTTAATCTTTCTAGAATCTTTTCTATAAGATCGTTAAAGCGAAAGTGTTTATATCTATACCATCCTATGTTTACACCCGTTAGAACGATTTCGGGTATCTTACTTGCTTCTAACTGATCGACCTGATAGAGTATTTCTTCTATACTGCGAGATATACCACCACCTCTTGCCATGGGAATTTTACAGTAACTACACTTTCTATCACAACCATCTTGTATTTTTAGGTATGCTCTGGTATGATTGATTGGTACAACATTTCCATAGCTAAAAGGATCTTCGATGGGTCTTCTTTTTTTACTTTCTTCAAAATAGTTTAATGGTCCAGTAGAATAAATTACTTTTTCTTCGTTTGAATTTTTTTGCTGATAAATTTCGAAGATTTTACTTTTTTTTTCGTTTCCGATAATTGCCCAAACCCCTGGTATTTTTTGCAATTCTTCTTGGTCTGTTTGGGCATAACAACCCGTTACAATGATTTTTGCAGATGGATTTTTTTTTAATAAATTTCTTATTATATATCGATTTTTAGAATCCGCATGGCTTGTAACTGTACATGTGTTTATTATGGCAATATCTGGACCATCCTCCCAATTTACAGCTTGATATCCATTAGAGATAAATTGATTCAATATACCATCAGATTCGTATATATTTAACCTACAACCTAATGTATAAATCCCAACTGTTTGTTTTTTCATTTATTTTTCAAGACGTGCTAAGTTGGATTTTGCTATGTCGTAATTTGGATCGATAGATAAGGCTTTTTTATAATATTTGCTTGCTTCCTGATTGTTTTTTGCCGCAAGTTCTTGTAAAACACCTAAATTGTTATAAACTTTTTTTAACAAATCTTTATCAACTTCTTTTAAAGACGTAATAGCATTAAAGCGAAATTGTGCTAATTCGTAGTTATTTTGTTGTAGATAAATTAAACCATCTAGATAAAAAGCTGGCATAAAAGTAGGATTTTGTGCAATGATAGTTTCTAACTGTTTTCTTGCTGCTTGATAATTCTTTGCAAAATACGAAGCCTTAGCTATTTGATAACGAATTTGAATATCCTTTTGCTTATCATTTTTAAATTGATTGTATGCTTGGTATAATAAATTAGTAGCATTGTTAAACTGTTTCTTTCTAATATAAACCTCAGACATCAAAATAGATACTTCATAAGAATCAGGATGATCGTTCATTGCATATCTTAAATGTGCTAATGCATTATCGTAATTGTTTAGTTCAATGTAATTTGCAGCAGCTAATAACCGAAATTCTAAGGAATTTTTGTAATTATCAAATACTTCTCGGATTTTATTCAAAGATTCTTCGTATTTTTGGTTTATGAATAATTCCATTGCACTTTCGTAATTTGGTGGATAAGCTGATAAAATGTTCCCCACGAATATAATATTAATCAACCCAAAATATATTTTTTTGTTTTTTAATAACCTCATAATCATATTGTCGGAATTTTACTTATGCTATAAAAAACAAATATTTTTTGGTTTAAGAGATTTTTTTTATTTTCTTGTTAAAAAATCCATATTTTCTGTTGAGGGGTAAAATAAAATTTCGCGAGGGGTCAGAAGTTAAATATCTAATAGGAATATAAGGAATTATAGACATAAGCTTATGTTCTATAACTTCATTGCCAACATAATATTCTTGGTTAATTTGTAAGATTGGCATGTTTAAATCATAATTGTAGTATAATTCTACGTTGTTATTAATATCTGTAAGTAAACTAAAAGGAATTTTGCAATATCCTTCGTACTCTTTTTTCTTAACTGTATAGCGATATTTGATTGCTAGATATGGTTCATAAAATTTATGATTTTTAATAAAAAGTGTTTCTATTTTGTCGATTTCTGCCAATAAGACATTACTTTTTTTCTTGTTTAAAAAGACCTTAGCAACAATAATAAAAATCACTACTATTGCTGCTAAGAATATCCAGTATAAATTTATTTCTAACATACTATGTTAATTGCCCACTATTTGCTGGTTCAGGATCGGTATTTTCTATCTTAATCTTTTTTAAGGTGATTTTAGAACCTTTCTCTTTCTTTTCTTTTTCCTTTTTCTCTCTTTCTAATTGTTTTTCTTTAAAGATTTTATCGTATTCATTCCATTCTTTTTCTTCGAATTTCAATTTTTCTTCTTTTTTGCTGTAAGTAATAAATATTTGAGTAGGTTCTTTATAAGCACCTTCTAAAAATCTATTTGCTAAATAATCTTCTACTTCTTTTTGAATTAACCTTCTTAATGGTCTTGCACCATATTTCTCGTCATAACCTTTTTCGCAAAAATGTTCTTTCGCTAAGTCATCTAATTCGATTCTGATTTTTTTATCAAAAAGATAATTATTTAAGCGATTGACCATAATATCAATAATAGATTTGATCTGATCCTTCGTTAAGGAATGGAAAACAATTACTTCGTCAATTCTATTCAAAAATTCTGGGTTAAAATGTTTTTTTAATGCTTCTAATGCTTTTTCTTTTTTACTTTCTTCTCTTCGAATTTGAGATTCAGAAAAACCTACTTTTCCACTCTTTTGCAACTCTCTTGCACCTATGTTAGAAGTCATTATGATAATTGTATCTCTAAAATCTACTCTTCGACCATGTGTATCTGTTAGATTTCCTTCTTCTAATATTTGCAATAAAATGTTAAAAACGTCTGGATGAGCTTTTTCTATTTCGTCGAACAATATAACAGAATATGGATTTCTTCGAACATACTCTGTTAACTGACCAGCATCATCATAGCCAATATAACCAGGAGGAGAACCAATCAACTTAGATACTGAATGTGGTTCCATAAATTCAGACATATCTAATCGATGTAGTTTTTCTTCTTTTCCAAAGAGAAACTCTGCGAGTGCTCTTGCTAATTCTGTTTTACCCACACCGGTTGGTCCTAAGAAAATAAAAGAACCCGAAGGCTTACGAGGATCTTTAAATCCAGTTCTTGAACGTCTTACTGCACGACTAATCATTTCTATAGCTTCTTCTTGACCAACAACACGTTTTTTTAACTCTTCTTCCATTTTTAAAAGTTTACTTGCTTCGCTTTCTTCGATTTTTTCTAAGGGAATACCTGTCCACATACTCACAACAGAATAGATATCTTCTTCTCCAATTTGAATCGCATAAGTCGAAAGCTTTTCTTGCCACTCTTGGATTAGGTTTTCCAATTCTTGTTTTTTTAGAGCAATTTCATCTCTTACTTGAGCAGCTGCTTCGTATTCTTGAGCTTTTACCAAATCATCTTTTTTCTTAGTTAAGAGTTTAATTTCTTCTTCTAACGCGATAATTTCATCAGGTCTTTTTGAATTTTGTAATCGAGCTCTTGCACCTGCTTCGTCAATTATATCGATGGCTTTATCTGGTAAATGCCTGTCGTTAATATAGCGTACAGATAACTTAACTGCCATTTCAATTGCATCATCTGTGTAATAAACCCTGTGATGTTTTTCGAAAGTAGATTTTAATCCTTTTAGAATTAAGATTGCATCATCTTCGGATGGTTCTTTTACATGGATTGGTTGGAACCTTCTTTCTAATGCAGAGTCTTTTTCTATGTATTTTCTGTATTCTGTAAGGGTTGTAGCACCTATACATTGAATTTCCCCTCGGGCTAATGCTGGTTTTAACATATTCGCAGCATCAATCGCGCCTTCTGCAGCACCAGCACCAATCAATGTATGTAACTCATCGATAAAGATAATCACATTTCTCGCGTTTTGAATTTCTCTTAAAATTTTTTTTAAACGATCTTCGAATTCCCCTCTATATTTTGTTCCAGCTACCAAAGAAGCTAGATCTAATGCTACAACTCTTTTATCTAATAGAAGATCGGGAACTTCGCCATTGGCAATTCGAATCGCTAATCCTTCTACTATAGCAGTTTTCCCTACACCAGCTTCTCCAATTAGTACGGGGTTGTTTTTAGTTCTTCTACATAAAACTTGGGTTAACCTAGTTATTTCTGTTTCTCTTCCAATTACTGGGTCTAACTTACGTTCAAATGCCATTTGAGTTAGATCTCGTGCAAATTCGTCTAACGTAGGTGTTTTATTTTTTTCTGATAGCTGACGCGGCTGAGAAGTAGAAGAAGGAGAGGGATTCGATGCAACGCCAAGGATTCTTAAAATTTCCCCTTTTATGACAGAATAGTTAATCTGAAACTGAGCTAATGTTGCACCAACAATATTGTTACTATCTCTTAATAATGCCAAGAGGATATGTTCTGTTCCTACGTAGTTATGCTTTAATCGCCTTGCTTCTTCTTTGGAATAATCGATAATCTTTTGATATTTATCCGGATTAGGAGATAATTCCAAGAGTAATGCTCCGCTACCTTGTTTTGCTCTTCTTTCGATTTCTTTTTTTAATTCTTTTAGATCTACTTGTAAGTTTTTTAAAATTTTTATCGCAACTGAATCTTCTTCTCTTAGTAGTCCAAGCAATATATGCTCAGGACCAATCATATCGTGTCCTAAACGTTTTGCTTCTTGTTGAGCGTATTCATTCAAAACCTTTTTGGCTCTTTTAGTAAAATCAAACATAATGATACTCCTTTTATAATAATAGCGTTTTAAAATTTATATTTTTATATAAATCCATCATTCTTAGATTGTCATTCATTTTTTTAAACTTATATCCTCTTCTAATAAATTTTCGAATAACTAAGTATCTCATAAAACCAATAAATCAACTTTTTTTTTAAGTCTGATTCAAAATTTTTCATGTCTAAGTAAGGTACATCCCAACCAATCGTAAGATAATCTTTTATTTGTGAACCTTCTCCCATGTCCCCTCTAATACTATAATTTTTTAGACGTTTAAAAAAATCATTTCTCTGAAAAAAATATAAATTTTTTATTCGAGATTCATGATTCAGTTTGAACCTTAGATAAATCCTTATTCCACTTCCAGCATTCGATGGGCATGCTGTTAAAAATCCAAATTCTGGGTTTACTTGCCATAAAAAAATTGAATCCAATAGTTGATAAAATTTATAGACATAAAAGATAGTTTCGATTATATTTTCGACATTAGTAGAATGATTAAAAAAATAGAATGTTTCTACTCTAAAATGATCTTCTTCCCCTACATAGAACCTTGTTAGAAGTTGATTGTTCAATAGCAGAACTTTTAAATTTTGATATTCTAAATTATTCTGTATATTCAAATTTTCTATCAGATCAGTTTCTGTAATCTCTAAAATATTATAATATTTTATTAAATTTTTTATAATAAACGAATTAGAATTCAATAATATATCGGACAAAAGGTAGATCAATTCCGGTTTTAAGCTATAAGATAAACCTTGAACATTTCTCGTATATCGCATTCGTAAGCTTATTTCCCAATCTTTCGTATCGATTGGTACTTCTTGGATGGATTTAAGCAAAATAGGTTGATGTTGATTTTTATTTTGATACTCTTGTAGAATTTCATTAAAAAGATAAAATCGCGATCTTATTAAGGAATTATTTTTGGTTTCGATGATATATTTTTTAATAGCATGTTTTTCCAATAGATATATTTCGTCCAATTGTTTATTCCCAAAAAAGTTTTGTATTTCTTCTCGAAACGTTCGATAACAATTAAAACATCTTAATTTTTTTTCTTTATAAATTTCATCAAATATTGCGCCACAAATACATTTTGTATAATTCCTTAAAGCAAGAGATAATGGAAAAAAAGAATTACAATGTTCACAGTATATCGTAGATTTAGTTAAATCTTCCGTTGGATTAAAAACGCTAATGGGTTTGTTACAATTTGGACAAATCATTTTACTATACTTTGTAATTTGCCATTGTCTAATTTATATCGTTTAGGTATTTTCTCTGCCAATTCTCTATCATGCGTAACAATTATAAGGGTAAATTGGAGTTTTTTTTGTAAATTCCACAATAAATCGATGATTTTGTAAGAATTTTCTTGATCTAAATTGCCTGTTGGTTCATCTGCTAATATGAGCTTTTTATTACCAACTAATGCTCTTGCCACAGTTGCTCGTGCCATCTCGCCACCCGATATCTGAGAAGGATAATAGTATAATCGATGAGATAATCCCACTAAATCTAATAATTCTTTTGCCTGTTTTTGAATGTTATCGATAATAACATTTCTTTTTTGCATAATCCATAGAGGCATCATCACATTTTCTAGAATGTTGAAGTCGGGAAGCAAATAGTAATGTTGAAAGATAAAACCAATCTTTAAGGCACGAATTTCGTCTAATTTATTCTGTTGATTGACATCGATTTTTATGTTATCGATCCATAAATTTCCTTGATCTGGTTTATCGATAATTCCTATGATATTTAGCAAGGTACTTTTTCCAGAACCACTTGCACCTTCTATGGATATTATTTCTCCTTTTTCTACTTCGAGATCGATTCCATTTAAGACATGAATTTCTTCTCCTTCCGATATGTATGTTTTATAAATATTTTCTAATTTTACCATAATCATAACTAATCATTTCTTATAGTTTCTACTGGTTCTAATTGAGATGCTTTTTTTGCAGGAAAATAACCAGCAAAACCACTCAATATCATCGTTACCATTGCTATCGATACAATAAAGGATAAATCTGTATTTACAGGTAAATGATCAAAGTAATAAATATTCTTTGGTATTAGATGAATCGTAGAACATTGATGAAAAACCATCAAACAAATTTGATTCAATAAATCTTCTATAAATTTTATAAAAGTTTCTAAATTTTGAGCTGCAAAGATTCCTAACGTTCCACCAAACAAACAAGCAAAAAAACCAATTAACATAGAATAAGAAACAAAAAGATTTAGAATCGATTTTGTCGAAAGTCCCATTGCTCTTAACATACCAATACTTTTTCGTTTCGATTGAACCAATAAATAGGATGTAACCCATATTCCTGCAATTCCAGCTAAAATCAACAATCCTAATATCATCATCATTAACGTTTTTTCTAGTTGCAGTGCAGCAAGAAAATTGCCTCTTTCGTCTTTTATCGTAGAAATGGAATATTCGTAAGGATTATCTGGCAGAACTTCTCTTAACTTAGTTTTATAAAAATCAATGTTATTCAAATCGTTTAGTTGTACTATAATCGAAGTTGTTTGATTGGGTAAATTCATTAAACGCTGTGCAGTAGCAAGAGAAATAAATATAAGGTTAAGATCAAATTCATAAAATCCTGTTCGAAAAAAACCCGCTATAATTAAATCTGCCCGTTGAATTTGCATACCTCTTGCAAAGATGCCTCCTTGTGGGAGAAATACAGTGATTTTATCACCAACTTGCCAACCATAGTATCTCGCCATTTCTCTTCCTATAATTGCAACGTTGGCTTGATTGATATTATGCAAAAGGGTTTGATCAAAATGTACAAGAGTAGGAAAATCTCTAAGATAATTGTTTTTTAGATCTTCTTCGTTTACTGGAATTGCGCGAATTGCTTTACCTTCGAATCGTCCTTGAATTTCTAATAGTCCATTTACTAAAATTGAGGGAAAAACAGAACGAATATTATTATTTAATGCATCTTTATTCTTATAAATTGATTGAATAATTTTATCATAATTTTTTATTGTTTTTTGTGAATTCACAGAAGTAATAGTAATATGATAACCAGAATTCCACAAAGATCGTTTTACTTCCGCTTGAAATCCATTAAACACCGATAGTACCACAACCATGATAAAAACCATCAAAGACATAAAAAGAAGCGACAGTCTTGTACCAGTATTAAGAATTGTGAGCCTACTATGTCCGCGTAGATATCTTAAAGCAATGAAGATTTCTAAAAAAAAATATCTTTTTAACATATAAGTTAATAATAAACATAAATTTAAACAAGACGAAAGAGTAAAGAAGAATTTAATAAAAGAAATCCCCATAAAGGGGATTTTTAGAAGTTAGAAAATAAAGGTTATCGCTAAATTGACTACATCGATGTTATTATTCGACTGATTGTAGAAATCGCTGTCTTGATAATATTTCGATTTAGAACTCCAATCTTCGTAATCCAATTTAATCGATACATTAGGATGAGGATAAAACGCTAACCCAACTGTTTGTATTCTTCTATCGTTTACTGGATTAGGCGCGCCAACTATTCCTAATTGACTATAAACAGATTTTACTTCTGTACTACTAATACTATTTGGCATGCTGTTATCTGTATAAGTTGTTTTTAATAAACCACCAGAATTATTCGCAATTTCTTTTTCAAAGTATATCTTAGAACCATCGCGTAGAGTTCTTTTTTGTGTATTTATATATTCGTTTTGGTAGAATAAAACTAGTTTTTTGTTCCAGCGAAAAATTTTTGCAACATCATAACCAACATTAAAATAAGCACCTTCTACCGTAGAACCAATGTTTTTGTTTGTCAAACTATTTAATGCTCTTACTTCGTCTTCTTTTATCCAACCTCTTGCAAGTAAAGATTGAAAGTAGAAGGCATCTTTTTCGAATTTAATATGACCTTCTGCTAAATGGATTAAAGGATTTATTTTTCTAGAATTTTTATAACTTGTTTCTACATAACTTCTTAGATTTTTGGAAACATCATCCGACCCAGGTATTACAAAATTCCAATCGATTCTAGATAACACGTCTACTTTTTCTACGTCTTTATTTCCAGAACCACCAATGTAATAAGAACCTCCAATGGTTAAGCCTTCGATAGGATATACATCAACCGCTGCAACATAAGCTAAATCCTGTGCTTTTACCTTACTTCCTTTTTGCCTTCCACCTCTTATCCATTCATTTTCGGAAAAGGAAGTTGCATCTAATCCATTGAATACACCAATTTTATACAACAAAAGATCGTTAAAAAGCTTACCATGTGCCATAATTCCTATATCTCTCCAAGTCGATGGAATTATCACACTTTCTGTATAGGGTCGTTCAACAGTAAAAAATGTTGTAGGTTCGTGGTAAATATTCGTAATACCAACAGGTATTAATTGTAATCCAGCAGCTATTTGAAAAGCATCAGAAAACAAGAAATCCACGTAGGCAAATTCTGTATATACTTCGCCTTGTTGAATTTTTTCTGTTTTCTTCTTGCATGCTCCGGATACAACATCTTCGCAGAATGTAATCTTTTTTGTTTCGATTCCAGCATGTTCGTATTCAGTTTCGCTGTTAAAAATAATCCAATCGTTAAATTTATACCCAGCATAAAGAATCAATCGATGTACATTTGCAAAATCTGCTTTATAAGGCGTTTTATAGTTTTTGTATTTTATTTCGCCGTATCCACCCCAAGATAAACCATCATCAACATAATAAACACCGGATGCAGCTGGACCCAATCCCTGAAAGCTTCTATATTGTTTTGTAGCTTTCTTTTCTTTTAATTGTTCTATTTCTTTTTCTAGAATTTTGATTTTTTCTTCCGTACTTACATTTTGCCCTTGAATTCCCAAGAAACCCAAAAACCAAATGCAAATAGTAAACAATAGTTTGTATTTTGTCTTCACAATCAACCTCCAAGTTTTTTTGCCATTTTTTTTAAACTTCAAAAAATATCAATCTTTTTTTGAGATTGATTCTCAATATCTATATTTCTTATTTTTTAGTTTTTAAACATTTTTTATTTTGTCTAATGAAAAATTTGAAAACGTAATCGTTTTTTTACTAAAAGAGACTTAAAAAAATTGAAAAAAATCAATTAAAAAAATTTATATTAATTTTACAAAAAAGACTTGAAAAAATACGATAATATAGTAAAATTGAATTTGATTAAATTAAAAATTGTTTATAATTTTTAAAAATTTGTTAATTTTTATATAAATATAATTTAAACCATATAAAAATCTATTGAAGGAGTTCCTATGGACTTAAAAACCCAAATTCGAAATGGTCATGATTTGATCGAGGCTATGAAGGACAAAGATTTTTATGAATATGTAATCTCTAACACAATTCCAGAACCAGAAGAAGAATATTTAAAATTAAATCATCGATTAAAAAAAGAAAATCTTAAACTAGAATTAACCAGAGATCATAATATTAAAGGTAGACAATACTTTTTATTGTTAAGAGATCCAGATGTAGTTATCTATCCTGTAATTCGTAAAACTCGATTTATGATGAAAGATGGAAAAAAATTCATTTCGCTCCATAAAACAATTATGAACCATTTTAACGAAGATGGTTTTTTTATTCCAAGAGGATGGCTTATTATAACATCTTCTTTGTGTTCCAAAACAGGAAGATTTTTGTTAGAAAATGATTTTATGATTACATCATTACTAGATTTAACATTAGCAGAAGATGCAGAAATTGATGAATAAAAAATCTCCCTAAAAAGGGAGATTTTTGGGTTAATTTTCTACTCTACCAACAACAAAAGTCATATTGGTTGTTGCACTACCACCAATGTTTAAAGTTAATCCGTTCTTAGCACCAGGAACTTGATAATCTCCAGCTTGATCTGTAACTTGTTTATAGATGTCTAACACCATTCGAACACCAGATGCACCTACGGGATGACCAGCTCCGATTAAACCACCAGATGGATTTACTGGTACTTTTCTTTTTCCTTTTGGGTTTCCTTCGAAATCAATTACACCCTCTTCGATTGCTTTATACTCTTCTCCTGGCTCTGTTAATCCAAATGCAGAGATAGAAGCATATTCACTAGACGTAAAACAATCATGGGTTTCTATTACATCGATTTGATCCACATCCAATTTTGCTCGTTTATATGCATCAACAACCGCTTGTCTTGTCCAAGGTAATAAATAAGGACTATTTTTTGATTCTTCCATTTTTGCTTGGAATGTTAAAGGAGCAACTCTATGACCCCATCCTTTAATTACAGCCATTTTGTTTAGAGGTCTTCCTGTTCTTTTTGAAAATTCTTTTGCATATCCTGGCGATGCTAATACCAACATTGCAGCACCATCTGTTACTTGGGAACAATCAGAAATTGCTAATCGTCCTCCTACTAATGCATTCGTAGAAGTTCCTCTTGAACATGCTTGTTCTTTATTCATAAACCAGGTTCTAGTTTGTGCTAATGGATTTCTTTTTGCATTGTTATAGTTGATTCGAGAGATTTCTGCCAAATCGTCCATAATTCTCTGTTCGCCTAGTTTAGGTCCAAAACGATTTACGATTTCGTCAGCCAACTTTCCAAACAGTTTTGGGAAAGGAAATTTAACACCTTTTGCTTCTTTTTCGTAATAAGCAGCAGTTCCTAAGAAATCCCCTCCTACTGCGGAACTGACGGTCTTCATAATTTCTATTCCTACTACAATTGCTACGTCATAATCCCCAGCTCTAATGTGCGTGTGAGCAGCATCGACTGCAACAGAACCAGAAGCACATGCAGCCTCGTATCTAGCTCCTGGCACACCATAAAATGCTGGATGAACTTCTGTTAAGAATGCTCCTAAATGACCTTGGTTTGCATATTGTTCCATGTCAAAATTACCAACAAAGACAGCGATTCGGTTTTCTTTATTCAAACGTATAATTTCGTCATAATCTAATCCTACTTCTACTAATCCATCTTCTACAACTTCTCGAAACATAGACATAAAAGTTTTCCCTTCTTTTGTCCAGTTTCGAGCGAAATCTGTTTGGGCACCCCCAAGGATAAAAACATGATTCATAAAACCTCCTTGAAAAGCTTATTTTTTTTGAATTATATTTAGATCAAATAAAAAATAGAATTCAGAAGAAAAATTTCAAATTATCTGTTTTGTACTAAGAATTTATCCAATTGCAATCTCTTTTTCTGCAGATGGATTATGATTCATATAATAATTTTTGTTCAATTCGTTCAATATTTTTTTTAGCAAAACATCTAATCCAATCTTTTTCAGAGCACTAATTCCAATAATATTACTTTCTTCGGTTTGATTTAAATATTCGTTTTGTTCTTCTTTGCTTAATAAATCAATCTTATTGTAAACGATGATTTGAGGTATATTAATTAAACCTAAACGTTCTAAAATTGAATTTACATCGTTAATTTTTTGTTCTTTTAAGGGATCGCTTGCATCCACACAATGAATTAATAAATGGGAATATTGTAATTCTTCTAAGGTTGCTTCGAAGGCTTTTTCTAGATCTGGTGGCAAATCGTAGATAAAACCCACTGTATCTGCTATGATCACTTCTTTTTCTTCTGGAAAACGCACTCTTCTTGTTGTGGGATCTAAAGTTGCAAACAATAAATTCTCTGCGTAGACATTTGCATTCGTCATAGCATTCAATAAAGTTGATTTTCCCGCATTCGTATATCCCACGATAGAAATAACTGGAATTTCTGCTTCTTTTCGCGATTTCCTGTTCACTTCTCGTTTTTGTTTTATCTTTTTTAATTCTTTTTCTAAACGATGAATTCGCTCCTCTACCCTTCGTTTTCCTATTTCTAATTTTGTCTCTCCTGGACCTCTACCGCCAATTCCTCCTGTTAACCTGGACATGTTATCGTCCTTTTCGCTTAGACGTCCTTTTAGATAACGCAATTGTGCAAGCTCTACTTGTAATTTACCATCCCTACTTTTAGCATGTTTTGCGAAAATATCTAGTATCAATTGTGTTCGATCGATAATTTTTAATCCCGTCTCTCGCGAAATTTTAATAGCTTGAGATGGGTTTAATTCTCTATCAAATATCAACATATCTGCATTTTTTTGAACAGCAAGAAAACTAATTTCTTTTAATTTTCCAGAACCAACCACAGAACTAGAATCGATCTTATCGCGTTTTTGAATCATAACATGAACAGGTTTAACACCAGCTGTTCTACACAATTCTTTTAGTTCTTCCATAGAATGTTCTGGTGCACGTTTTTTTCTCATGTCTGGTGTATATACCCCTACAAGAATTGCTTTTGATAGATGATCTGCCTCTTTTGTCTCTACGTAATGTCTTTTGAATTCTTCTTCTATTAGATGAACTAAATCCTTAAAACTATATTTGTTTTGCCCAGGACGTTCAACTTCTAATAATTCGTAGCCTTTTTCTGATTCAGGAGCAAGACGAGCAGAATAAAATTTATCTGGTAAACCATCAGGACTTATAGTAATTGCTGTAATAGTGTCGAACCGAAGCAATGTTAAGTCGTATAAGTCTTCTTCTGTTAAAGGTTCTTTTTTTAGATGGGTATGAATCAACCTTAATTCTCTTAGCCTAATAGAACGCTCACGAGAAAGCTCTGGTATTAGAATTTGCCTATCATCTCCAACAATCACAGATAAGATTTTACCTTTTCTATCTACCAATATACCAATTTGGCGAAATATTTCATTAGAAATTAGTGTTAGTTCTTTGGCAATCTCGTTGGTTATGATATGATCTTCATCAATCTTTCTTCTTGTTAGCCTTCTGAGTCGATTTAGTTGAAAGGGTTTTAAACCCTCTAAATTGCCTGTTAATTGAATCATACAGTTTTATTCCTAGTTAACCTCCTTTTTTTATTTTTATTACAAGTTATTATAAATTTTTTAAAAATCAACTTTTTAATGATTTGACATTCTATTTTTTTAGAAATTCTCTTAAAAACATGAGCTCGAAAATTAATCTAGGAGAAATTCAAGAAACCTTATTTATTCCTCTTTATGCAAGAGCAGTAGAATCACAAAAAAAGAATCCACTTATACAGGATAATAAAGCTATTGAAATCATCAACCAAGTTCCATATAATTTTAAAAAATTTAAGAACAAACCATCGTTGTTTACAAATGTGTTTAGGACTTACTTGTTTGATCAATGGGTAAAAAAATTTATTCAAGAGAATCAACAAGGAACAATCATAGAAATGGGAGTTGGATTAAATACACGATACGAAAGACTAAATTCTCTTGCAAACCAGAACTTCTATTGGTTAGAGTTTGATTTATCAGATTCGATTGAATTACGAAAAATGTTTTTTGAAGATCAACCTAATAGAAAAATTCTTGTAGGCTCAGTAGTTGATCGTGAATGGATCGATTATGTATTAAAAAATCCGTTCCCAAAACCATATTTTATTATGATAGAAGCAGTACTGATTTATCTTGATGAAAAGGATGTTAGAGTTGCAATTCAGAATATTGGTAAGTATTTTCAATCCACAAATTCTTTTTTGGCATTCGATTCGGGAACAGAAGATTTAATTCAATATCAACATACTCACGATATATTAAAACACATGAATGCAAAGTTAAAATGGGCATTAAACGATTTAAACCAAATTACAGAATGGTCTAAAAATATCATCTTAAAAGAAACAAGACTTCTTTTGGATTTAGATCAAAACTTAAAAAAACGCTTAAAATTCTTTCATAGAAATTTTTATCGATTATACAATTCGTTATTTCTAAGATGGTCTTATAGCTATCGTTTAAATCTATACGAAATTAGATAAATAATAAATCAATGAATTTATTTAACTCGTATAATGTTATTTTTTTTATTACAAAATAAATCAATTGCCAAGAGATAAAATTTTATTTAAATGGCTATATGTCTAAACCTAAAACAATGTACGATAAAATCTGGGAAAATCACCTAGTTTATGATGATGGACAAAATCCTTTAATCTTTGTAGATAGACACCTTGTTCACGAAGTTACATCTCCCCAAGCATTCGATGGTTTGCGCATCAACAAAAGAAAGGTTCGACGTCCCGATTTAACCTTTGCAACGATGGATCACAATGTTTCTACAAAAACAAGAGATTGGAATGGTGCGGGAGAAATCTCTCGTATACAGATGGAAACATTAAAAAGAAATTGCGAAGAATTTGGTATAAAACTATTCGATATAAATCATCCCGATCAAGGAATTGTACACGTAATAGGTCCAGAAATGGGTTTAACATTGCCAGGAACTGTAATAGTTTGTGGTGATTCCCACACAAGCACTCATGGAGCATTTGGAGCATTAGCTTTTGGTATTGGTACGAGCGAAGTAGAACATGTATTAGCAACGCAAACATTACCACAAAAAAAATCCAAAAACATGCTGATAAAAATTGACGGTAAGTTAGGATTCGGTGTATCTGCAAAAGACATTATTTTATACATAATAGGCAAAATTACTACCAAAGGTGGAACAGGACATGTAATAGAATATGCAGGAGAAGCTATCCGCAATCTATCGATGGAAGGAAGAATGACCATCTGTAATATGTCCATAGAAGCTGGCGCAAGAGCTGGATTGATTGCTCCTGACGAAAAAACTTTTAATTATATAAAAGGCAGAGATTATGCTCCCAAAGGAAAAGATTTCGATGTAGCAGTTGAATTTTGGAAATCACTAAAATCCGATCCAAATGCACATTACGATACAATTTATGAATTTCGCGCAGAAGATATTGAACCTATGGTAAGTTGGGGAACCAATCCAGGTCAAGTTGCTCCTATCTCTGGTAAAGTACCAGACCCCGAAAGTTTTGATGATCCCGTAGAAAGAGAATCTGCAAGACAAGCGTTAAAATACATGGACTTAAAACCTAACATGCCCATCAAAGATATTCGAATTGACAAAGTTTTTATTGGAAGTTGTACCAATTCTCGAATCGAAGATTTGCGTAGAGCTGCAAAAATCGTTGAAGAAAAACTTAAAGAAGGAAAAAGAGTACATCCCAAAGTTAATGCTATTGTTGTACCAGGTTCTGGTAGGGTTTATAGACAAGCGGTAGAAGAAGGGTTAGATAAAATCTTTAAAGAAGCTGGTTTTGAATGGCGTTTTGCTGGTTGTTCTATGTGTTTAGCAATGAATGATGATTATTTATTAGAAGGAGAACGTTGTGCTTCTACATCTAACAGAAATTTCGAAGGACGGCAAGGTAGAGGTGGTAGAACGCACTTAGTTAGTCCAGAGATGGCTGCTGCTGCTGCAATCGAAGGACATTTTGTAGATATAAGAGAATACGTAAACAAAGAAGCATTGGCAACAGTATAAATTTGCAAGATAAACAAATTTATTTTGTTGAACATCTTTTAGAATGGTATAAAAAAAACCAAAGAAAGCTTCCTTTTAGAGAAACCCAAGATCCTTACAAAATTTGGGTTTCGGAAGTGATGCTCCAACAAACCAGAGTTGGAGCTGTCATTAACAAGATCGAAAATAAATATCTTCAATTTATAGAAAGATTTCCCGATATAGAAATATTAGCAAATTCTAAAACAGAAGAAATATTGGAATTATGGTCTGGATTAGGTTATTATAATCGCGCAAAAAATCTTCATCAAACTGCTAGAATTATTTGCGAAAAATATAGCGGTAAATTTCCCGATAGCTATCAAGATTTAATCCAATTACCTGGTATAGGAGATTACACAGCATCTGCAATTTTAAGCATTGCATTCAACAAACCATATGCAGTGGTAGATGGCAACGTAAAAAGACTATTATTTCGTTTTTTCTACAATGAATTAGATCAAACTTACAGCGAAAAAGGTATAAAAAATTTGGCTAATGAGTTAATCCATTTTCCCAAAGTAGAACCGTCAGAATTCAACCAATCCCTGATGGAAATGGGTGCATTAGTATGTATTTACAAATATCCTAAGTGTAATAACTGTCTTATTAGTTCTTATTGTTCCACAAAAGATTTCTCCAAAGAAGAAAAAATAAACATTCCTCCCAAATCAATCAACCCAAAAAAACAAATCAAAATTTATATTTATATTATAAATAAAGATAATAAATTATTTATAATAAAAAATCAACACCTATTCTTAAAAAACCATTATTTTTTCCCCTACGAAATCAAAGAAAAAAAAGAACATCTAGAAATTTCGGATTCTCCTCATACATTCTTGGGAAACTTTAAACACAATATTATGAACTATTTATTCGATGCATACATTTTTTTAGTAAACGAAAACAAAAAAAATTTTACATTTTATCAACAAGATAAAACTGAATCGAAATGGATAGAAGTAAGCGAAACAAAAAAATATTTATATTCCAGTTTTGCCAAAAAGGTTTTGGATTTATACAACAATTCATCATCTTTGTTCTAAGTTTTGTTTCTTTATCTTGTAATACCTATCTACAAAATGTAAAAAAAGATTCTTTGGATATATTTACGTTAGAAGTTCATGACAAAACTTATGGCATCAACACGCGCATTAGCTTTTTACAAGTTGGACTAATCTATCAGAGCCAAGAAAGTAATAACATAGGAATAAAAAATGGTATGTTTGGAAATTTAGATCATCATAATTTTAATCTATTGTTTCTTGGTTCAGAACGATTTACTGGAAAAAAAATTCTAGAAAATTCACAATACGAAGAAGAAATAAAAAAAATTCAAGCAAGAAAAGACGCAAACCTTCAAGAAATACCAGAGGAACTAAAACAATATTATATAAACAACCAATCATTAAAACAAGAAAACCAGCAAAATTCACCACGGAATAAGTTTTATGAGGTCTACTTACCTTTTGGGACAAAAAAGTCATTAAAAGAATCCACCCCAATATTAAAAAAAAGAAATAACTTTGCAAACTCATCTTTTTATACAGATATTCAGTTTCGCGTTGGATTATACTATGGCTTTACAATAGGATTTAACCCTGGAGAACTTCTAGATTTTTTAGCAAGTCTTGTTGGATTAGATTTATACAACGATAATGAACGATAAAATCATCCATCATCCTTCTTTTTATATTAAAGAGTTTAACAAATTGATATTTGTTATTTTATTGTTAGGAATATTTCAATCTATCTGGGCTGTAATAATATTCTATTTAAATTATAAAAATATTTTATTATTTTATTTTATATTTAAAAAAATTAATTTAATTCATCTTGATTGGTTGGAAATTCATACGATTATAAAAATCTACTCTATGTATAGCTTACTACATGCCTTTTATATCATACTTGCATGTATTATGTCTTATTTTTTAAAAAGTAAAAGTTGGTTTTTGTCTGCCTTGTATTTTAGTTTGTTTCCATTCGTTGGTTTTTTGTTTGGAATTATTCAATTGCCTATAAGTTTGATTTTTTTAAAAAAAACCAAATCGCAGGAATGGAATAATTTTTTTAAAAATTATGATAGCTTTAATACTATGAACAAAAATCAAAATTAATAATCTAACTTCGCTTTCTTCTTTTGGTAGATTTTTGATTTTGTTGAAAATACATATTTTCCAAATATGCTTTTAATGGTCCAATATAGTACTCTCCCCAACCTTCTTGGTGCTTTTTTTGAACCTTTTTATCGGGAAAATTGGAATGCTTTAAAATAAAGCGTGTTCCATTTCGCTCTTCTAAAAGCTCTATAATAACAATAGAGTCTTTCCAGTTTTCGTTCCAGTTTTTTTCTCTTAATGTAAAGATGATTTTCTTAGGCTTTTTTATTTCTATTACAGAACCATGAATTTCGCCATCCCAAAGAAAGTATTTGCCTCCAGCCTTCGCGAAAAATTTAGAAGGTCCTCCCCCCCATTCATCAATCCATTCGGAATGTGTTATACCCTTAAATACCCATTCAATAGGTGCATGGATCCATTCGCTCTCTAAAATAAGATCTTCATCCATTTCTTTTTTGTGCGATATAAGTAGAGATTTCATAATCTTTTTATCGTTATCTTTTTAAAAATTCGATAACAAAAAAATTGAACTTTATAATTTTTTTTACGATAATATAAAGTTAATCTTATAGATTAATATAAAGAAATCCTTAAAAAAAGGATTGAATATAATCAAAAAATTAAAAATTTATCTTTAATCTTTATGCAAAAAACGTTTAAAATTGGGATAGATTTAGGCGGAACCAAAACAGAAGTAATATTATTAGATCCCGAAAATCAAATTCTACTTCGAGAAAGAATTCCCACCCAAAAAGAAACCTATGAACAAATTCTAAACGGCATAAAATTTTTAATCGATAAAGCGAAATACATATTACACACCAACTACAAAAATCCAGATTTTACAATTGGTATAGGAATACCTGGTATTGTGGATCAAATCACAGAAAAGGTGATCAATGCAAATACAACAATTTTGATAGGCAACCCCCTAAAAAAAGATTTAGAGAAATTGTTAGATCATCCAGTTATCATTGACAACGACGCCAACTGCTTTGCATTAGCAGAAAGCATAGCAGGTATAGCAAAAGAATATCAGAATGTATTCGGTATAATCATGGGGACTGGTTGTGGTGGTGGTTTAATAATTAACAAAAAAATCTATAAAGGTATGCATGGTATTGCTGGGGAATGGGGACACTTTTCCATTGATCCAAATGGGCCACTATGTTGGTGTGGAAATCGCGGTTGTATAGAAACATTTATTTCTGGCAGTGGTATAGAAAATCAATATTTTAAAAAAACAGGAGAATACCTAAAAGTACCAGAAATCTTACAAAATGCAAAAAATAACAAAGAACCAGCAAAAACAATCTTCGATGAATTCTTAGAAAATTTTGGTAGAGCAGTTGGTGGAATCATTTCGGTTTTTGATCCAGAAGTTATTGTGATTGGTGGAGGTTTATCCAACATAGAAGAACTCTATACCATTGGGTACGAAAAAGTAAAAAGATATGCTTTTTATCACAATATAAGAACACCACTTTTAAAAAATCAATTAGGAGATTCCGCAGGAGTATTTGGTGCTGCCTGGTTAACGTAGAAGGGGATGTTATATGGAAAAATTTATAAATTTTATATTATTTTTAATATTATATTTTTTAAGTATTCCATTTAGAATTTTACCGTATAAAGTAGCACATAAACTTGGATATTTTATTACTGTTTTCTTTTTCAAAATAATCAAAAAATACAAGAAAATTATCTATACAAATTTACAATATGCATTTCCCAAAAGAGAACAAGAATTCTATGACAAAATTTATAAAGAAAATTTAAAACACATTGGCAAGCTTTTAGCAGATACATTCTTAAAAACAAGAATGAAAGAAAAATGGTTTAGAAAAAAAATGATTTATGATGAATCTTCAACCCTTATAGAAAAAGAAATAGAAAATAAACTAAAAAACAAAGAACCCGTGATTTTGATATCCGGACATTTAGGAACATGGGAAAATCTTGCTCAATATCTTGGTTATCGATTTTATCCAAAAACAGGTATTATATATAAATCCATCAAAAATCCATATGTCGATAGATGGTTTTATAAATTGCGATCTATAACTGGTGCAAAATTATTTCGCATGGAAGATTCATTAAGTGCGATAAAATTCCTCCAAGAAGGAAATCTTTTAGCGATTGCTCCAGATCAAAATGCAGGTGGAGCAGGTATTATGATTGATTTTTTAAATCGTCCAGCTTCTACCTATAAAGGTCCAGCATTGATTGCTTATACGAGTAATTCTCACGTCTATTTTGTTGCAATGTTGCACGAAAAAAACGGTAAAATGCGATTAATCTACGAGTATATTGGAAGACTTACAGAAGAAACCAAAAAAAATAAAACAAAAAATGAACTTATAGAAGAATGGACAAGAAAATGGGTTCATACCTTAGAAAAATACGTAAAACTCTATCCAGAGCAATATTTTTTTGTTCATCAACGATGGAAAACCACCCCCGAAATTATGAAGAAATTCGAAGAAGAAAAATTAAAAAAAAGAGGAATTATTAAAGATTGATGTTGAATAGCTTCTTAAACAAATCATCTGTTAAAGATCCCAAATAGAGCATAGAAACATTTCCAGTTAACCAAACATCTCTATCCCATTCTAAAATCAGATCTCCACCGCGAAGATGAATTGTGTTTTTGGTGGGAAGTTTTTTTTCCAAAACACTCACCACATGAACAGCACATGCCCCACTACCACAAGCTAATGTTTCGCCAGCTCCCCTTTCCCATGTTCTTTGATAAATACTTCCATCAGAATTTATCTTGATAAACTCTACATTCGTTCGTTCTGGAAAAAGAAAATGATTTTCTATCTTTGGTCCTATAACTTCTAATGAAATTTTATCTGGATCATCTACAATAAAAACACAATGTGGATTGCCCATAGATACTACATAACCGCGATAAGGTAAAATATTTGGATCATAAAATTGATACACTTGATTCGAACGTTCACTACCTTTAAAGGGAATTTCGACAGGCTCAAACTTTGGCATTCCCATCTGAATTTTTACATTACCTCTATAACCAGAATCTTTGAGGATAATTGCTTGGTGTATACCTACTTCGGTTTCTACAAAAAATTCCTTTTGATTGGTCTTTTTATACCAATAAAATGCAATACTTCTTAGAGCATTACCACACATTTTAGAATAACTACCATCGGAATTCCACATATACATTCTTACGTACTCTTTACCATTGGCAATTACTACAATACCATCGCTTCCTATTCCATAACGTCTATCGCATATTAAAGGGATTGTTTGTGTATTAATAATGTTAGGATGAAAGTTTTTGGTTGTAAAATCAAAATAGATATAATCATTTCCTGTTGCTTCCATTTTTAAAAAAGGAAATTCTTTTATAAAATTAAAAAAAGAATCCATAATAAATCAAAAAAATAAGATGAATTTATCAGTCATCTAAAATCTAATAATTTCACAAAAAGAAATTTTCGTAAATTCTTTGGAATTTTGATTTCGATATTTGAAGATTTACAAAAAAATTTTAAGTTTGCTAATCCAATATTATAAAAAATTTAATTCAATTTTTTTCCGATTTTAGATTGATCAAGTAACGGAGTTTGTGTATGAAGCAAACACAAAAAAAACTCTTGGATAAAAGAATTAACCAAGCATACGATTATTATTTAAAAAAACGAGATAACTCTAAACTAATGGAAGTAATCTATAATGAACTTTCAAAAGAACTAGTTTATCTGAATGCTGATGATGATTTTATTTATAACTTTATCCTAGATTTTATAGAAACACGATTACAAAAAGTATTAGAATCTTATCAAAAATATAACAAACAAGTTCCTTTTTCTGTCTATTTAAGAGGTTCAATCAAATTTGCTTATTATTCTTATTACAAAAGCCGAAAAAAAATGATTAAATTCGAAAATCAAATTGTCTATTACGATAATGCTTTAAATATAATTGATGATTCTTACACCAAAATAGATAAAAACGAAAACCATTGGATATTGATATTGTCTTACTTACAACAATTCAAAATTAAAGATAGAATTATTTTTAAGTTGTACTACAATTTTCCCTTAAATGCTAATGAATTACAATATTTAGTGTTAAAAAAAGGATTTCAGAAGATTAAAGAATATTATAAAAAACAAGAAAATTACGAAGTTAAGGATAAATATAATGTTTTACAATTGAGTGATTTTAACAACGATTCTGTTAAAGAGCCCCATAGTTTAAATGCAAACCTAAAAAAAAGAAGAACTTTGAAAAAAAATGTCTATGCAGCAGATATTGGCAGAATCTTTGACACAAGAAGTGGCTATATATATGGAAGGCTAACCTTAATCAGAAAAAAATTAAATTCTATGATTTCGAATCATAATGCATTCAATAAATATCAATGTGCGTAGTATGAAGATAACCATTTTTTCCAATTTATTTAAAATTGATGAAAATATTTTTATTGTAGAAATTTATCAGAATTTACAGAATCAAAAATTTTTATACATAAGAATGATACAAGAAAAAGAATCACAAAACGACTATTTTTTGCAAGAAAACCCTTTATATTATGCACAAAATAATGATTTTTCCTTAATATTTGAAGGTCAAAACCATCAAAAACTTCAAACGAAAATTAAAAAAGAATTGACAATTCCTTTACAAAAATTAAAAAAAGATAATTATATTGTTTATTTAAAGAATACACAAAATAAAAAAAAGATTTTAAACATTGATATATCGTAAGGGTTATTTATGAAGTTAAAATTCTCGACGAAAGGAGAGGTAACAATAGTTACAATAGAAGGTGCAATAAAGTCTGGTGATGAATATCAGTTAGCTGAAAGAATGGAACAATACATTAAGCCTAATACTGCCCCAAAATTCATCATCGATATGAAGAAGGTTCCATTTATTAATTCCCAAGCTTTGGGTCTATTTTTACACATTTTTAAACATGTAGATTATCTTAAAGGTCGTTTAGTTTTTTGCAACCTAAATTCTGATATCGAAGGATTGATGAATTTAACCCAACTGTCGAATGTTTTCGAAATCTACAAAACATTAGAAGAAGCATTAGAAAGTTTCGAAGACTAATTTATTCTACTATATAGAATTTTCCTGTTTCTGGATCGAAAAAAACCCTTTTTGTTTTGGGTTCTGGTTTTGGGAAATCTTGTTCTATAAAATCATCGAATTCCTCGGCATTGTTTATTCTTTCTTTTCGAATTTGTTCAATCTCTTGGATTTTTTTAAGCAATTCTTCTTCGCGTTGTTGAAAAATATCTACGTAAGGATTGTATAATACATTCTTTCCAATTTTTAAACGTAATGCTAATTTGGTATACAAGAAACCACCCAAAAGTCCACCAAAATGCCCAATATGAGAAATATTCGAAGACTGGTCCAAGTATGCAAGGACTAAGGAACCTAACCCAAACACAAAAGCTGCTGTTCGCGCTTTCATCGGGAAAAAAAAGACAAAGAGAACAGAATTAGGATAAAAAATCGCTAATGCAGCAAGTAGTCCCATAATTGCACCAGAAGCACCAATTGTAGGAACAGATAAATCTGGCTGAAACAAAACTACCGCTAAAGAACCAAACAATCCAGAGATAAAATATAGCCACGTAAAAGCAACAGAACCTATGGTAAGCTCAATTGCAGAACCCAAACTCCATAAAGCAATCATATTCACTATTAAGTGTAAAGACAAACCTTGAAAACCATGTAAAAAAAGTGTCGTAAATGGCTGCCAAATTGAACCTTCCCAAAAACTAACAGGCACTAATCCAAATTGATAGTAGATATCTTGTAGATATAAAGGATCATTTTTAATATAAAAAGAATAGAATAATATTCCTATATGAATCAATACATTAATAAAAACTAAAGCTTTTGTTATAATAGGTGTTTTATTAATTGCCATCTTTATTAGATAAAATAAAATAGAATCTTCTAAGGTAAATAACTTTTTTTTAATTTTTATGATGAAATGGTATTTTCCCATCATTGTTAATTATCAACTACCCTATTCTTATAAACAGATCCTTGCATCAATTTTAGAAGAAGAAAAATATCAATTAATTGATGATTTTCGTTTAACTATATTAAATCAACATCCAAACCAAAAAATTATTATAAACAATATAGATTTCGAACAACTAAAATATTTAAACGAACATCACATATTATTCTACCTTTTTACACCTATAGACAACAATACGCAAGAATTTAAAAAAAAGCTTATAGAAAGTTCAATATCTAACGTAATCTTTTTATCGAAACCCACAATATGGATACTTCCAGAATTTAAAATAAAACAGAATAATAAGATTTTTATTCAATTTCTAAACAGAAATTTTATAATTAAATCATTATTTAAGATAGGTGGCTATAAAACAATTTTTATTAACGAAATTAATACATTATTCTTCTTTTTAAAAGAAAATTCAACTTCTTTCGAAGAAATCGTATTACTAATAGATTTAGATATATCTTTTGATTTAGATAAATTTTTATACGAATTAAATACAATAACTTTTAATTATAATATTTTAAAAGATATTTTACATTTAGTTTTTATAAAAGATATTAATAAAAAATTTTTATTTTCTCTTCCTAATTTTATTCAACTAAAAAATCGATTTTTTTATCTACCACCCATAAAAAGAATTTTTAGTCCAAAAGAATTAATGATTTTCTTAATCGAAAGTTTAATTTTTTACAAAAGAGATCAAAAAATCCTGTACGATAATTTTTTTTCGTTTAGAGAGATTCTTTATGGAAATATAGCATTAAATAATCTTATTTCGAAGAAAAAAAATATCTTTCTAGATTTAATCGAAAGAATACAAGATTATAAAAAAGCATTGCCTGTTCTATGGTTATACGAATATTTAATCGAAACCACAGAAAATATGCAATCTATTGTGCTAAAATAATCATTTTTTTGTTAAAAGAAACACTCCTCCAATAATAAGAAAAGTACCTAAGATTCTTTCGTTTGTAACACTTTCGCCAGAATAGATTCCATAAGCTAAGGTGATTAAATAACCAACAGACATAAGGGGGCGAACTAAACTTAAATCTGCATAACTCAATACCATCAACCATAGAACAATCGATATTCCATAGCAAAGAAAAACCATCCATAAATACTTGGATTTTAATACAGAAAAACCATAAAACAACCATTTTACTCTATCTTCGAAAGGAAAAGGTCCTAATTGATTCATCATCACCTTCATAAAGATTTGCCCTAATGCACCAAGCAAAATAGAAATACCCAAAAACAAGTAGACTTGCCAAAGCTTCATTTTATAATAAAATTTTTGATATCAAATTCTTTCAATATTTTTTTAGTTTAATACCCAGTATTGTAAATAGAATTCGTCGATAAAATCTTTTAGGATTTGTGCAACAGTTCTTTCTATGGAATTATATTCTTCGCCGGGTAAAAGATATAACTTTATGTTTACTCTAAAATTTTTTTGAACTTGTTTTTTTTCTTTTAGGATGGTATAGTCTGCATCAAATTTTGCAAGAAACTCCCCTTTTCGAATAGGAATTGGATTTTGGATAAATTCTTGTGGAGGATACCATATAAATTCATATTCATGGATGTTTAAAAAAATCGTTTTTTTACAACCTGATTTGTTGAATATTACCTGAATCTTTTCTTGATAAGATCTTTTTAAAATACCTTTTTTTAATAATTCTAAGAAGGAACCAGATTGATTTTTAACCTGAGAAGAAAATAAACGAGAAATAGAATATGCGCGAATAAAACTATCTTTTTCCAAATCTTTGCCATTTATTATAACACATACTTCGTCTGTATATTGATTTATTTCCTTAGGTTCTTGGAATTCTGGATAAATATCTGGAACAGAAATTTGTTTACAAAAACTTATAAATAAAATTAATAAAATGATTATATTATGCATGGCCAGAGTAATAAAGTTCAAACAGTAAAATATCCTGAGGAATTTTGTCTAAGTTATTCTTAGCGATATCGTAATGGAATTCTCGGATATTGTGTATCTTTTCGTTAATAGGTGTGTGAACAAATATCTTCGCCTCGAAAGGAATTTCTAACGTTTGCTTTTTGGGAATAAAATTCACAATACCCAAAGGGATCCCTCCTCTAAGGGGTAAATGATAATTTCCATTTTCTACAACGAGTAATGGAGGATAACCAGCCGAATAATAATTGGCAATTTGAATTTTATCATTATTTTGAGATTCTTGAATGTTTTCTGAAATTTCTAAAAAACTATAAGTTAAAGTAATTTTATTCGAATAACAATAGTCTATCAATAAATCATGAAAGTTTGGTTTATCGATAGTGCTATGAATAAAATAAAAAATATGATTTGGATCTTCTAAATGTTTTTTTACTTCCCAATCGCTCTTGATTAAATTTACATCCGCAGTTAACATCAAAACTTTAAAATTTTTTCTTTTTTCGTAATAACCTACAAAGAGATTGATTCCTTCTGCTTTTTGTATTAATGTATATAGATTCTCCTGATCACTTTTTTTTAAAATATGATGATAAACATTATCTTCGTATCTTAATACAGCAGAATTCAAAAAACTGTTGATGGTAATTTTTTCTCTATCTACAAACATAATTATAATATCGTTAAATTTTTTAATATAAAATCTAATTTCTTTTGGGCCAGTTCATAATTTTTAGATAATATGGCAACCTCAATTAAATATATATCTTTATTAAAGTGTACAGAAATTCCGTAGATATTTTGTAAATTATAATGAAAAATTCTTGCATTGATATTTTTTAATAAAATCCAGCCTTTATTATTTATATTACAATTACACATTTTAAGAAAATATGCTTCGTAATTGGGATTTTTTAATTCGTTATAATAATTACTGTTAGAATTAAAGATTCTTAGTTCTAACCTATACAACAAATCATTTTGATTAGGACTTTTATCATACCATTCGAATATATAATACTTTTCGTTTTCTTGCAAGAAATGATGATATTTAAAATCCTTTTCTAATGTTAAAGAAATTAAGCTATTTTGATCTTGAAAGTTAATAAAAGCATTTTCTTGCTCGATGCTTTCTTGTTGATTTAATTTTTTTGTATAAAGACAACTTATGAATAAAAATATTAAAAATAATTTAACATATTTAAAGAATATCATTTTCTTATAGTTTTTTCTTGTTTAATTGTATGTAAACAATAAATTTATATACAATACAAGAAATTTTAAAAAAAAGATACTATGCTTTTCTTTGGTAAAAAACAACCATTAATTCTAAGAATAGGAACAGTAAAGTTTTTAAACGCAAAACCATTAGATTGGGGTTTCTTATACCATTACAGAATCAAATATAATTCAACTTTAAAAAAATATCAATATGCAATCACAGAAGATACTCCATCGAGATTAATAGATGCTCTTTTACAAGGACAAATCGATATAGGAATGGTAAGTTCTATCGAAGTATTAAAAAATAGATCCATATTAAATTTTTATCATAAGCTAGGGGTCTGTGCGAAAAAAAAAGTTCAATCCATTTTTTATATTAGTAAGAAAAGCTATTTAGAACCAGTAAAAAGAGTTTTTTTAGATATTAGTTCGCGATCCTCCAATGGTTTATTAAAAATATTATACTTTAAAACATTCCGTGAATTTCCTGAATTTATCTACGAAAAACCAGACGTAATCATTAAAAATATCAACGATCACTCTTCGGGGATTCTTATTGGAGATCCCGCAATCGAACTTTATTTAAGTCGACCATCCTTTCAGTTAAAGGATTTAGCAGAATGGTGGTACGAACTAACTAAATTACCATTTGTATTCGCAGTATGGGCATTTCCTAAAAAGATGAATTTTGATCTACAAATCTTCGAAGAGTCTTATCAAGTTGGTTCAAAATCCATCAAAGATATTATTCAACAATTTCCTTTTCCCGAGGATTTTTCTTACAACTATCTTACAAAAAATTTACATTACCAATTAGGAAAAGAAGAATTAGAATCTCTAAACTTATACGAAAAATACCTTAGGGAGTTGGATTTACTTTAATTGAAATAATCCAAATAAATTCTTTGTTTAGCTCAAACATCTTTGTTAAAGGAAATTGAAAATTTATCGTTCCGGGCAATGGTAAATTTCCTGTATTTGTTATGATATCAAAATACGATGGAGCATAAAGAGAAAAATTCAATACACCATCCTTTATTTTATCGTAGATAAAATCATAAAAAAAATTAAAGATGGGATTGTCTATTTTTTTGTATTGCAAATATTTAAATGTTCTTATTATTGTAATGGTATTTCCAATTTTGTTGATTTCTGTCATTCCATAGATTTTATTTCTTAATTCTGTTACACTATTATAAGGAAATTCTAATTTTACTTTTTTATAAGGAAAGCTCGAAATAATTGGCAAAACATCCTCTACTTCGAAGAGTTGTGTTTTTACTTGATAGATTTCCTCGAATCTTTCTTTTTTGGAAGGTAAAAAACCAATCAAGGAATTTCCTGTCAGATCATTAATTGGAATTTTGTACTCCAAAGCAACTTTACCTGTTAAATTAGGATAGATATAAATCTTTTCGTTGTATTCAAAACATTGCGTTAAGAATAAGATCATAAAAAAAATATACCATTTTTTTCTCATCTTAGAAACGAAAAAAAATAGTTATACCAAAAATCAAAACAAAAAACATGGTTTTTTTATGAAAACAAAAATAATTCAATTATTTTCTAGTATAGAAAGTTATCTAAGAATGATTAAATTTTCTCATACAATTTTTGCTTTGCCATTTGCTGGTATTGCATTAGTAGAAATATTATATAAATATTATTTTAAAAATTTTATTTTAGATTGGACATTAGAAGAATTAATCCTAAAGATCCTCGGAATAATTCTTTGTATGATTAGTATGAGAAGTGCTGCAATGGGTTTTAACAGAATCGTAGATAGAGAATTCGATGCAAAAAACCCTCGAACATCAAACCGAGAAATACCAAGTGGAAAAATTTCTCTAAAAAAAGCGAAAATCTTTGTTGTAATATTTACAATCATCTTTATTCTATCTGCTTTTCTTATCAATTCTTTGGCTGGTTTACTATCTCCTCTTGTAGTTTTGATTACTTTTGGATATTCTTACACAAAAAGAATGACGTTTTTATGCCATTTTATATTAGGTTTTGCCATTGGTCTTGCACCAAGCGCAGTATGGGTAGCATTGTTAAATAAAATTGAATTACAAGCTTTATTTTTAAGTGGGGCATTGATGTTTTACATTGCTGGCTTTGATATTTTGTATGCATGTCAAGATATAGAATTTGATAAAAAAGAAAATTTATATTCTATTCCTTCTCGATTTGGTTTAAATATTGCATTATGGGTTGCAAGGTTTAGTCATGTTATATCATTGATATTTTTAATTTTATTTAGCGTTATAAGTAATGTTGATAGTATCTTTTATTTTACAATTTTTATAGTAGCTATTCTATTTTTTATTGAGCATTATTTAGTTAGAGGAGGAAGAATAGAAAAAATTCCCATAGCATTTTTTAACATTAATTCTATTATTAGTACAATTTTATTTTTTGGTTTACTTCTCGATCGAATGATTTTTTTCTAAATTTATGTTTATGGAAATGTATCTTCCTATCTTTCCTTTAAATACGGTATTGTTCCCTGGAACCACCTTAGAATTGCAAATTTTCGAAGAGCGATATAAAAAAATGATTTACTCTGCTCTTACAACCAACCAAGATATTGGTATATTTTGTATTAAAGAAGGCATAGAAGCATATGGGCCATTACCAACTCCCTACGAAATTGGCACATTGGGCAAAATCTACGAACATGATCCTATCGAAAACCTTTTTCAAAACGATGTGATTTTTAGAATAAATATCATGGGACTGAAAAAGATCAAACTACTACATTATTACGAATCCCAAGATCATTATTTAGTAGGTAATGCAATCATCCAAGAAGAAAATATTTTTTCCCAAAATATAACCACAGAGAAAAAAAACGAATTTCTTAAAGAAGTGAAAGAATATTTAAAATATCAAAATATTGATAACGTTGATCAATTAACCACAGATAATTTTATCCTTCTTTGCCATTTAGCCATAAAATATCTAAACATTTCTTTAAGCGAAAAGCAAAAACTCTTACAACTATCCTCTTTCGAAGAACGATGGAAAGAAACCTTCAAAACACTAAAACAAAAAAACGAAATTATAAAGCAATTGCAAAACGTACAAGAACACCGCAAAGATGATTACGATATGTTCAACTAAATTATGAAAAAGCGATTTATTATTGGTATAACAGGGTCAAGTGGTATATTATATGGTATCCATTTTATAAAAACCCTTGCTCACTATGTAGAAGGAGAAAGTCATGTAATCATTTCTGATTCTGCGAAGCTTGTTCTTAAAAAAGAATTAGATATATCGATAAAAAACGACGAAGAGTTTTTAAACTATTGTTTAAAAGATATAAAAAGTCCTGTTCATCATTTTATTGTAGAAAATCCCAAAAATGTTGGTGCAAAACCAGCAAGCGGTTCTTTTCTCCATAATGGAATGATCATCGTTCCTTGTTCCATGAAGACTTTAAGTGCTATTGCCAATGGATACAGCAACAACTTAATAGAACGTTCTGCCGAAGTATGTTTAAAAGAACATAGAAAGTTGATATTAGTACCAAGAGAAACTCCTTTAAATTTAATCCACATAGAAAATATGAAAAAAATTACCTTAGCTGGTGGTATTGTTTTACCAGCATCACCTGGTTTTTACCATAAACCACAAAGTATAGAAGATTTATTAAATTTTATTTGTGGTAAAATCTTAAACTTATTAGATATCGAACAAAAATTATTTCCTTCATGGCAAGGATAAAAAATTTTGGAATCTATGGAACAAAACTTAACAACGCAATATTCGAAAAAAACACTCGAAGATTTTAATATTATTAAACGTGGAACAGAAGAAATTATTCCCGAAAAAGATTTATTAGACAAACTAGAAAATAGTTATAAAAAAAATCAACCATTAAAAATAAAAGCAGGATTTGATCCAACAGCACCAGATCTGCACTTAGGTCATTATGTATTGTTAAGAAAATTAAAGCACTTCCAAGATTTGGGGCACGAAATCTATTTTCTAATTGGCGATTTTACTGGAATGATTGGAGATCCAACAGGTCGTTCCAAAACAAGAAAACGTCTTACAGAAGAAGAAGTAAAAGAAAACGCGAAAACTTACGAAAAACAAGTATTCAAAATCCTCGATCCCAACAAGACTAAAATTGTGTTTAATTCCCAATGGTTAAAAAACATGTCTTTCGAAGAGGTCTTAAACCTAACAGCAAAATACACCGTAGCAAGAATGTTAGTAAGAGATGATTTTAAAAAACGATACGAATCTGGAGAAAGTATAAGTATCATTGAATTTATGTATCCTCTAATTCAGGGCTATGATTCGGTAGCACTGAAAAGTGATATAGAAATCGGTGGAACAGATCAAAAATTCAATTTACTAGTTGGAAGGGATCTTCAAACCCAATATAATCAAGAACCACAAGTGATTATTACTCTACCACTACTCGTTGGATTAGATGGTATAAGAAAAATGTCTAAATCCTACAACAATTATATTGGAATCAACGAAGAGCCTTATAGTATTTTTGCAAAGATCATGTCTATTTCTGACGAATTAATGTGGAACTATTTCGAAATTCTTACAGATATTCCTTACGATAAAATCCAAGAACTAAAAAACGATCATCCCTTAGAAGTTAAAAAATTCCTCGCTGTGGAAATCATCAATCAACTATATCCTCCTGGCACAGGCGAAAAAGCAAAAGAACAATGGGAAAAAGAAAAAAGTGCAGCTAAAACATCCATTTTGGTATTACCGCCTAATACTCCTGTCTATCAAGTCCCAGAAAATACAAAAGAAATTCCCTTAGCAAAAGTATTATTAGATGCCAATGTAGAATCAAGCATGTCTAGTATAAAAAAATTGTTCGAATCTGGTGCAATTAAGCTTGGCGATAATTTAGAAACCATAACAAAAAGAGACTATGTATTAACTTTCCCAGGAGAATACAAACTTAAAATCGGCAAAAAGAAATATTTGATTGTTAAAGGCTAATACTAAAAAGAATGAGTAAAAGAATTATTAAAAAAAAACCTACATCTATTAGAATTTTTTTTAAGAAGTTAAGGTTTATCATAGTTGGATTATTTTTTTTTATCTTATCTAACATTATTTTTTTTGTTATTACTTATATTAGATTAGAAACTTTAAATCATAATAAATTAGAATATATTTTGCAAATTCTTAAACAAGAAAACATCGATTTAGAAAATAAAAAAAATCAATTAATTTACATTCATGACTTTTATAATAAACTATTTAATAACCTCAATGAATTTACTATTCGAGTAAACGAAGAGATAATTTTAAAATATCAAAATAAAAATCCCTATAAAGGTTTTTCGACAAGAATCAAAAATCACTATGATTATAATCAAAATAAAATTGTGTTAGAAAACGAATATATAATAAAATATAGAGATATTTATATATTTGAATTAATAAATTTTTTTATAATATTATTAATATATTTTTTTTACTTTAAGAATATAAAACAAATCATAAAAGTAGAAGAGAAACGACAAGCAGATTTTTATTTACTAAAACAGTTATTCGAGCCATTCCAGAATCTGGAATTATCCTCAAAAAATATCTTTATAGAATATTACTTGGAACAATATGTTAAATTTAATCACAAAAATCATTCTTTCGATTTAGGCGGAGATTATATCTATTTTTGTAGCATTTATTTGAGAAAAAGAAAATATATTTTTTTTATCAATGCAGATTCCATGGGAAAGTCTTTACAAGGATTTGTTGGCACGCTAATACTATCAACGGTTCTATCTGCCATTATAAAAAGAACCAAAAAACGTATTATAGAAAAAGAACGCTACCCCGAAACATGGTTAAAATACACTGCATTAGAAATTCACGAAGTTTTTCAGACCTTTCTTGGTTTTATGATGATTTCTGCTATTATAGGTTTAATCGATGAAGAAAATGGATTGTTGTATATGATGAACTTTGATCATCCTCTACCAATTTATATTAACTCCAATAGCTATCATTTTCTTAATTCCAAGGTTCACAGAAAATTAGGTTTCCCATCGTCAAACATTTCTATGGAGATATTTCGATATCCTTTATCCCAAAACGATATTATTATTATTGGTTCTGACGGAAAAGATGAAGTTTTAATCGAAGAAAGAAACACCATAAACGAAGATGAGTATTTAAGCCTTAATCTACTTAAAGAAGCAGAAGGTAATTTAAGCATATTTGTTCAAAAATTAAAAAATAATTATACTCTTACGGATGATCTTTCTTTATTAAAATTAGTTTATAAATCTAAACCAAATCTTGCTTTTATAAATGTAGAACAAGAAATCACACATTACAACATAAATCAATTTATAGTGGATCTTAATAAATCCTTATTCCAACTTTTAAAAAATAAAGAATACCAAAAAATTATCGAGTTATTTAAAGAAATGATTCAAGTTTATCCTGTAAATGATGAGCTCTTGTACTGGTATAGTTATTCTTGTAGAAAGCGAAAGCTTTATCTAGAAGCCATCGAAATAGGAGAAAGATTGTTGAATTTTAACAAAAATCATATAAAGAATTATTTACAGTTGATATATTGCTATAAAAAAATCAATCATCAATTTCGCATCGATATCTTAATAGAAGATTTAAATGAAATTATCAATAAACCAATTAAAGTTTACAAAATAAAAAAATTACTTAAAATACAATAACTATTTCAATAAAAGATATGATGCATAAATTATGTGTAATAATACATGAGTTATTATAACTGTGTATATACTTTCGGAACGCTCTCTTAGAAAACATAAAAATAATGCATACAAGAAACTTAGAGGTAACTTTAAAACAGCATAACCTAAATCTAAAATATTATGATAGGTTGCAAAAAATGGATATTGATAAAAGGGCAACAAAAATGTTGATATCGAATAAATCAATGAAGTATATAAAGTTGGTTTAGATAAAAATATATTTCCTTCGTATCGCTGTACGGGGAAATAAAACAACATTACTCCATGTATATAAGAAAAATATAATAAAGATGTAAAAAGTGGTCCAATGATAAAAGTTAAAATAAAATTATAAATATTTATATCTATAAAAAATTGATATGGTATCCATAAACCACCAAATATTCCAAAAGGTATAGATAGAATAATCCATCTTATCCATTTATACCCAATTGGATATCTAAAGCCAAAGACATGAATGCTATTTATAATATATTTATAAAAATAATAAACTAAAACTAGTAAATAAAAATAATAAAAAACTGATATTTTTATTCCCATAGGATAAACGATTAAATGATGAAAATAATCACTCAATAAAGATACAAAGATTAACGACCAACTTAAAGTATGTGGAATAATAGAAACAAATAAAGATTTTAAAAAAAGCTTAAAAACTTCTATGGGATGTGGTTCGTAAAATGCATTTTTGCATATTTCTACAATCTGACTAGGAGACAAAGCTGTCCCTGTAAGGCGCGGAGAACCACCTATTTGACTTGAACCACCCCACCGATTTTCTCTTACTTTACCATCAACATTTTTATCAAAAATGTTTAAACGTTCATAAACTTTTTCCAAATTTAATGGACTAAAGAGATCGCCTTTTCTTATAGTATAGGTGTTTTTGTCTTTTCTTAATATTACAAAAGTTGGTTTTTTATTATATAGTTTGTTTAAATATTCTTCTAGTTCATAGATTCCAAGTTCTCCTTCGAATATCACCACAGAATCTTCGTCTGTAATCTCTGCACGTGCAATTTCCACGATGTTTTTTAAGTTGCGTAAATCTTCTAATTCGAAAGCTAAGCTATCGATTTTATTTAACATTTTATGAGTATATTCTACATAATCAATGGTATTCCACATCCCTTCCCTTTTGATTTTTTCTTCTTCGCGAAGTTTATCTATTTTGTTTTTAATCTCTTTTTGATAATTTGGAGGAAATCCTAAAATATCAATCAATTCCAAACCAAGCGCATCAATTACACCTTCCATTCGTATTAGTGGTATGATTTTTTTGTATTGTTTCGATTCTCCTGAACTTAAATACATATGATTTAATAAAATCCATATTGCAAAAACTGTATCTAAATCGGGCTCATTTGCATAGATTACCCAATTTTTTTCTTTTAGGTTTAATCCTTTACGCACGAGAATTATCGCTTGTTCACTAGTAGAAAGGGTGAATGTTCTTTCGCAGCCTTCGTGATGATCTAGGTTATAAATTTGTCTTTCGTTATCTAAAAATGGCTCACCGCGAGCTGCACCATCTAAAAATATACTTCGCTCAGGAAATTTTTTTGCTTCGGAAAGAGAAACAACAAATCCTTTTTGTATTTTTACAGTGATGTTAGGTGCTTCTACACAGGTTAAAAGATCCCCATCTGCACTTTTCTTAATTCTATATCTATCGGGAATGTTAAAAGAACCATTTGCTTCGTTTTTTTTGATATTTAGTTTAAAATTTTTAACATCCTTGCTAAAAATTTGTTTTATAACATCCATAAATTATCTACAAGATTCAAGCATTAATTCGTTTTTGATTTTTGTCAATCTTATATTTAGATGAGTAGAATTACAGGATAAAAATTAATTAGAAATTTAAATTGATTAATTATTATTCATTTTGATTAAATATTATCATAATCTCGCAAATTAAACCTATCAATATGTCTATAAATTATATATTTATTTTCTAAAATTTCCCATAAAATAGGCATAAAAATTGCTGTTTGTCTCGTGGAGGTGTTTATGATTCACTTAAAAAAAGCTGATAAAATTGAACTTTTTAAATTTAACCCACCACACATGAGAATTTTTCACTTAACATGGTTTGCGTTTTTTATTTGTTTCTTTAGCTGGTTTGCTATTGCTCCTTTAATGCCCTATGTTAGAAAGGAATTGGAATTAACAAAAGAACAAATTGGAAACATTATAATTGCATCTGTTTTTGTAACAATTTTCGCTCGATTGTTCATTGGCTGGCTTGTGGATAAAATAGGACCAAGAATTACTTACACCATATTATTAATTTTGGGTTCAATTCCTGTAATGTTAATAGGGTTTTCTAATTCTTATGAATCCTTTTTAATATTTCGTTTACTTATCGGTATAATTGGAGCAGCTTTTGTTATAACACAATATCATACATCCATAACATTTAATTCAAATGTTGTTGGAACTGCAAACGCAACAACTGCAGGATGGGGAAACTTAGGAGGTGGTGTAACACAATTTACTATGCCATTAATCATGGGGTTATTCTTGCTTTTAGGTTATAGTGAAAGTACTTCTTGGAGATATGCGATGGTAGTTCCAGGTATTTTAATGTTAATTACAGGATTTCTATACTTTTTTCTTACAAAAGATACTCTAAATGGTAATTTTTACGAATTAAGAAAAACAGATCCCCATTTTTTAGAGAATTCTAATAATACTTTAAAGAATTTTTTTGAGAGTGTTAAAGATTATAGAGTATGGGTCTTATTTATATTATATGCGGCTTGTTTTGGTATAGAATTAACAATCAATAATACAGCAGCTCTTTATTACGTTGATTATTTTAATTTAAGTCCAACTACTGCTGGTTTCGTTGCTAGCTTGTTTGGTTTAATGAATATATTTGCTAGAACTCTTGGAGGTGTATATGGTGATAAAATGGGAATTCAATATGGTCTTAAAGGTCGTGTATACTTTTTAGGTATTATTACTCTATTAGAAGGTATTTCGTTAGTTATATTCTCTCAAATGAACCAATTATATCTATCTATGATTTTATTAGTTATATTCAGTTTATTTGTCCAAATGGCAGAAGGTGCAACTTTTTCTGTTGTTCCATTCATAAATAGAAAATCCATAGGTTCCGTTGCTGGAATTGTAGGAGCTGGTGGTAATATGGGAGCAGTTCTCTTTGGTTTTTTATTTAGAACCAATATAAGTTACCCAATGGCTTTTCTTCTATTAGGAATCATTGTTAGTTTATCTTCTTTAACTGCATTTTTGATCAAATTCGGCGAAGCTGATGAAAGAATTCACGCAGAAGAAATTGAAAAAGTATTATTAGTATCAGGTTCAGAAGCATGGAAGAACAAAAATATAAAACAATTTGTCCCTATTGTGGAGTTGGTTGTGGAGTTATAATTAAAAAAAATTATAACTCCATTTCTGTCGAAGGTGATCCTGATTATCCCGTAAACAAAGGTAAATTATGCAGTAAGGGTCGAAACTTACACTACGTTTTTAATGATCGTTCTGATAGGCTCTTATATCCAGAAATGAGATGGTCAAAAAATCTGCCAAGAGAAAGAGTTTCTTGGGATATAGCTCTATTTCGTATTTCAAGAATATTTAAATCCATTATAAACAAATATGGACCAGATAGTATAGGTTTTTATGTCTCTGGGCAACTTTTAACAGAAGATTACTATGTTGTAAATAAAATTGTCAAAGGATTTATTGGAACTGCAAATATCGATACAAATTCTCGTTTATGCATGAGTTCTACTGTGGTTGCATTCAAAAAAACATTCGGCTCTGATGCTGTCCCAATTTCCTATGATGATATAGAACATTCTGATGTAATTTTTATTGCAGGCGCTAATCCTGCCTATAACCATCCTATTTTGTTTCAAAGAATTATCGACCATAAAGAGAAAAACCCAAATGTAAAAATTATCGTAGTCGATCCAAGAAAAACAGATACAGCTCAGTTTGCAGATTTACATTTACAGATTAAACCAGGAACAGATGTCTCTCTTTATTTAGCAATAGGCAAAGGATTAGTAGAAAATCATTATACTGATGATGATTTTATAAAAAATCATACCCATAATTTTGAATTATATCTCGACTCGATTAAAGATATAGATTATGACGAAGTAAGTCGCATTTGTGAAATTCCAAAAGAAGAAATCTTTAAAACTATTCATTATATTGGCAATGCAAATGGATTTCTGACTTTCTGGGCAATGGGTTTAAACCAAAGCTGTAATGGCGTAGATAAGAATTTAGCTCTAATTTATCTAAATTTACTTACTGGAAAAATTGGTAAACCAGGTTCTGGAACATTTAGTCTTACAGGTCAGCCTAATGCAATGGGAGGGCGAGAAGTTGGTGGATTAAGTACCTCTCTTGTAGCTCATAGAGAAATTACTAATCCACAACATAGAAAGGAAATCGAATCATTCTGGAAAACCAATAAATTACCTGAAAAAAATGGTTTAACTGCAATGGAAATGTTTGAAGGTCTACTAAGTGATAAAATCAAAATCATTTGGATTGTTTGTACTAATCCATTAGTTAGTTTACCAGATCAAAATTTAGTTCACGAAGCTCTTAACAAAGCCAAGTTCGTAATTGTTCAAGATATATCTAAGTTATCGGAAACCATAGACTATGCAGATGTTATCTTACCAGCTGCTGGTTGGTTAGAAAAAGAAGGAACAATGACAAATTCCGAAAGAAGAATAGCATATCTACCAAAAATTTTTGAACCACCAGGCGAAGCTTTACCAGATTATGAAATATTTATTAGATTTGCTAAAATGATGGACTTCCCCGGTTTTAATTATAAAAATCCAGAAGAAATTTTTAATGAGTATCGACAACTTACAAAAAACATGGATATTGATATTACTGGTCTGAGCTATCGAAGACTAAAAGAAATAAGCTATCAATGGCCTGTATTATTCGAAACACATAATGGAACTAAACGTTTATTTACAGATTTCAAATTCTATACATCTCATCAAAAAGCTCAATTTGAATATATCAAGGAAATTAACAGAGAACACAAAGATTATATTTTAATCAATGGTAGGATAAGAGATCAATGGCATACAATGACCAAAACTGGTAAAGTAAATAAATTACTTGAACATCAAAATAAACCACAATTAGAAATTAATCCAATAGATGCAAAAAGAGATGGTTTAAATGAAGACGATATAGTAGATATTGAATCATCTTATGGGAAAGCTCGATATTCTATTAAGATTTCTGACAATATAAAACAAGGGACGCTTTTTTTACCCATGCATTGGGGTGCAAAATTCTTTTGTCAAGATGTAAAAGTAAACAATTTAACATCTAATATACTTGATCCCAATTCAAAACAACCAGATTTTAAATATACAAACGTTAGAATAAAAAAATATAAAAACGACCTTAAAAATATTGTTATTTTAGGTGCAGGTGTATCTGCGAGAAAATTCATCGAAACTTATAGAAAACGTAATACCACCACAAGAATAATTGTCTTATCCAAAGAAGAAATTCCATTTTATAATAGAGTTTTATTACCAGACTATATATCTGGAGAGAAAGATTTGAATTCATTAATTACACTATCAAACGAAGATATACATCATCTTAATTTCGAAATTATAAAAAATAAAGAAGTAATCAATATTTTCCCAGATAAAAAATATCTATTATTAAGTGATTACAATAAAATATATTTTGACGCTTGCATATTTGCTACTGGTAGTATGCCCAAAAAACATCAAGAAGAAAAAAATTATGCAAATCTTTTATATCTAAGGAATATCGAGGATGCAGAAAAAATTTTATATTATTGCAAGAAAAAATGTATCATTGTTGGAGGTGGACTCTTAGGAATTGAATTAGCAAATGCATTAAAAAAACTTAATGTAGATGTTACATTACTTCATAGAGGTTCATTATTGATGAACAAACAATTGGACAAAGCATCATCTCAGATTCTTTATAATAAGATTTTAGAAGTCGGTATAGATGTAATATTGAATCAAACTATAACAAATTATCGCGTAAAAGGAAATAAAATTTATGCTGTAGAAATTTCAAGCGGAAAAATATTAGATTGCGATGCTGTAATTTTCACTACGGGAACAGAACCAGACCTAAACTTAGCTAAAAGTTCTTTTATTAAATGTAACGAAGGAATTATTGTAAATTCATTTTTACAAACTAATATTCAGAATATATATGCTATTGGAGAAATTGCAGAGTTTAATGGTATTAGATATGGAACAACACTAGCCGCAGAAGAACAAGCATATTATTTAGCTGAACATTTAAATGGTAGCCCTTATGCTATTTATAAAGGTTCAATACATTTGAATATTTTAAAAACTGATTTTCTTCCAATTGTAAGCATTTCTACATCTAAATACAAAAAAAATATATTAGAAGCAGAAAAGAATCTCCAAGAAGAAATTCTGTACATAGACAATAAAGAAAATATATATAAAAAATTTATAATAGAAAATGATAAATTAATAAGTGCAATTTTAGTGGGAGATATTTCTAACCTGTCCTATATAAAAGATTATATTATAACTCAGGTTGAGCTCGAAGGGAAGAGAAAAACTTTGGTTTTTAACAATAACAATCATGAACCATGTAAAGGTAGATTGGTTTGTTCTTGTTTTAGGGTTGGAGAAATAAATATAATGGAATATCTAAAAAATGTAAAAACACATAATGTTGATGATATTTATAATTCCCTAACCAAAGATTTAAAAGCTGGTACTGGTTGTGGAAGTTGTAAAATAGAAATAAGAAAAATGATAGAAAATCATCATCAATTAAAGGAGTTAAAAGCTGTATGAAAAAGATAGAATTAAAAATTCCAGGTGGTATTTTGTCCGTAAGTTTTTTAAGAAATTTATGCTTAATGTTACATAGTTACAATATTGAAAATATCTATTTAGGAAATAGACAAAATATCATTATATATCTAAAAGAAGAAAATTACGAAAGGTTATCTTTATTATTTAAAAAAAATAATCTTTTATTGCAAGATAGTGAGTTTAATCTTATGCTTGATTGGAATATTTTTAACGAAGATAATTGGTTAAATTTAAATAGTTTCGAAGAGTTATTAAAAACATTCATCAATACAAAATTACCAATTCAAATACTCCAAAAAATAGATGAAATAAGCGTATTATTATCACCTATTAACTTAATCGCTGATGACAATAAATACAAATTTTATATATTTATCAATTCTAATAATCAATCCTTTTTATCTAAGAGCAGTTTTACTTTGAATGAAGTTAAAGATTTTTTTTATCAACAATATTTTCTTAATTGGGAAGATATTATAATTAATTTTATAAAAAATAATTATAATAGTTTTGATACTTTTTTCAATTTTCAATTCCTTAAAAGCTATTTAATATACAACAAACAATTAGAATTTAACAGTAAAATTTTCAAAAAATTAAGTCATTACATTATATTATCTTCGTATACATATAATTTCTCTACGCCAATATTAGAAAAATTGTGCTTTATACTAAAAAAACACTCTATTGGTTATATTTTTATTAATCCCTATCACATGTTGGAAATACCTATACATAATAACAATTTACTTATACAAGAGATTCATAAATTATTTAATAATCAAAATTATATTATTTACCACAATCAATATCATAGTTTTCCTAATAATATTTTAAGACTCAATAATTTCGAAGAATCAAGCAAACAATTGGTAAATACATTAATTCGTGATAAAAGCATTAAAACCCACAATAATTACATTGTATTAAATATAAACGAATCTTCACAAAAATCATTGGGTGGTATGGTTGATATATTTATACAAAAATCTATTTTTAGAAGAGGTAAACGATACGATTTTTCAATCAATCCTTTTATAAAACCTCAAAATTATAAGAACTTAAATCAAAATCAGTTAATAAAAACAATCAACAATTTTATTGAATTTATGGAGCACTACGATTATTTACCCAACAAAGAAATAGAAAATTTATCAATAAAAATTATAGAAAAAGAACGTATAAAACAATGTATAGAATGTTTTACAGTTTTGTCCTCTGATGATTCTATCTGTCCAATATGTGAATCGAAAAATTATCAAGAAGTTTTGTCCCCCACAGAACTTATTGCAAAAAATTTTCTCTATAAAAACCTTCGATAGTTAAGATATTTTCTGGGGAAAGATTTTTTATTTTTATTTTAAACAAGGGCGAACGTGCTGGACCAGAGATTACACAACCGGTCTTGGGACAAAATTGTGCTCCATGTACCTTACAAACTATATTTCCCAATACATTAAAAAAACGATTATCATCTAAATCTAAAGGAACTCTAATATGAGTACAAAGATTAAAAAAACCTATTATTTCGTCATCATAAACATAAAAAAATGCAGGTTTAACCTCCTGCTGTAGAAATGGTAAAAGAAGAACTAATGGTTTAAAAAGATGAAAATTTTTTGGGGGGAAAATAGGAATAGTTTTTTCTAACTTAATTTGTAGTAAAGGTTCATACCTCCATAAAATTCCGTCAAAAAAAATGTTTATTTCGAATTTAATCTGTTGATAATCTTTATAATGATTCATTCTATGCCATTTTTTAGTAATAAATTGATTTTTCTATTAATATTTTATTTCAAAATTTAAGATTTTGATATTTTAATTGACATAGAAAAATTATTTTATAATTTATAAATTGTCGAATATGAGTTTAAATCAAACTTCAATACAAGTTGAACTAGAATTTTTTGCAATATTAAAGGATTTGCTATCGCATAGCTTTTCAGTAAGTTTTGATCAACCAATTTCTATTAAAGAATTAAAACACTATCTTATTAAGAAGTTTCCACAAGCAGAAGAAGTATTAATATATTCTCGTTTTTCTACAGAAACGACTATTCTAAATGACGAAGCTATTATAGATAAAAACTCAAAGATTTACGTTTTACCACCATCTTCTGGTGGATAAAAGGAATTTTATGCAAAACATTATCGGGCAAAACAATTATCTTACCAGAGAACCCATAGAAATTGGAAAAATTGTTCAAAATATTGCTCTAAATTCTTGTGGAGCAATGGTGATCTTTACAGGACATGTTCGAGATCATAGTAAAAACAAAAAAGGCGAAATCAAAGATGTAAAAGCATTAGAGTATACCGCTTTTGAACCATTGGCAAATCAACTTATAAATGAAATCTTAACCGAAGCAATTTCTAAATTTAACCTAAATGGAGCTTACTGTCTACATCGATTAGGCTTTCTGAATTTGCAAGAAATCGCGGTAATCATTATAACAACTGCAAAACACAGAAAAGAATGTTACAGAGCGAATCAGTACATTATTGATAGAATTAAGCACGAAGTTCCCATCTGGAAAAAAGAATATTTTATCGATGGAACCATAGAATGGAGCGAAGGTTGCATACATGAACACTAACTTGATCCCCATAATACTAATGGGTGGATTTAGCACAAGGATGAAGCAAGATAAAGCATTTTTAAAATACGATAATGAATATTGGTTTAAAATTATTTATCAAAAATTAAAAGTATATTTCGAGGATGTCTATTTCTCTTTAAGAAAAGAGCAATACGAAAATAATCCATCGATATTAAGCCCTTTTTCGAAAAACTTAATTTTTGATCATGATTTATCTGTTTCTGGACCACTTAAAGGTATGTTTTCTTGCTATTTATATTTTTTGCCCAATACAAAGGATTTTTTTTTATCTCTACGGACTTAATTTTAATATCGCATAAATTAATTTCTCGCGTAATTCATGCATATAACAACAACCAAGATAGATCGATTTTAGTAAAAAACAATGATTTTTTCGAACCTACCTTTTCGATCTACAAAAATGAATTAATTCAAAAATGGTATTTCCTGTATCAAAATAATTTCATAAAAAATTTTTCGATTCATAAACTTTTAACAGAAATTCCTGCAAATAAAAAATACATTTTATCCGTTGACAAACAAGAATCCATTTATTTAACAAACTTCAATACACAAAACGATATCAATCAATATCTTTATGAAAAACCTTAAAGAAGAAGAAATTATCGAACTTTTTACAAAAAATAACAAAAACTTTCATTTCGATGACTGCGAAATATTACCAATAAAAGAAAATCATGACTCAATTGTTACATGCGACAGCATGGTAGAAGATACTCATTTTAAAATTTCTTGGCATAAACCAGAGTATTTAGCAAAAAAATTGTTTCAAATTAACCTTTCAGATATCGTTGCAAGTGGTGGTAAACCTTTGTGGTGTTTATTACAGATAGGATTTTCTTACGAAAAAATAAGCTCAGAATATTTGATAAAATTTATAAAACAATTTTTAAAAGAATGTAATAAATATCAATGTTCTTTGATTGGTGGTGATACTTTTTTTTCTAAACAAATGGTTTTATCTTTAACAATGGGAGGTTTTACAAATCATTATATTACCAGAAAATCTTATCCAGATACACTCATTTATGTAACAGGTAATGTAGGTTTATCGCTATTAGGATTTAAGATATTATCGAACCAAGTTCAAATTCCCAACAATTTAAAATCCATTGCATTAAAAAGGCATCTTGCTCCAGAAGCTCGGGTTCAATGGGCACAAAAAATTTATCCTTATGCAATATCCATGATGGATGTTTCTGATGGACTGTTTCAAGACCTAAAAAAAATGGCAAGGATAAGCCAATATCAATTCGAAATTTATTTAGAAAAGGTTCCTATCCATCCTAAATTCAAAAAATATATTTCCCCCCAAGATGCTTTCATTTCTGGCGAAGAATATGAACTGATCTTTACAACAAACAAGAAGATAAATTTTTCTTTTGCTACTCAAATTGGAAAAGTTATGAATCATAAAATAAATAAAAATACCTCCCCTATAAAATTGTTGTATTATGGCAAAGAATATTTTTTAAAAGAATTTGGGTTTGAACATTTTTAAGAATTATTGATTTACACAATATCAATAAAAGTTTTTTTGGATTTGCGGGCTAATCGAAGGATTAGCTACAAAACCGTAATAAAGACGGCCGCAGGAGTAGAAAATTGGCAACAATAAGAAAACCAAGACATAAAATTTGTAGATATGCTGGATTTTGCCTCTATGGCGATCCAAAGTGTCCTTCGGTAAAAAGGCCTTATGCGCCAGGTTATAGACCAGAAAGCTTTAGGAAGAAAAAATCTCCTTATGGAGAGCAACTGTTGGAAAAACAAAAACTCCGGTTGTATTATGGTATGATGGAAAAACAGTTCTACAATACCTTCGAAAAAGCATCTAAAATGCATGGAAACACTTCTGATAACTTTATTAAGCTCTTAGAAAGTCGTTTGATGACCGTGGTTTATAGACTTTGCTTGGCAAAAACAGTCTTCGAAGCAAGACAATTAATTAGTCATGGGCATATTACAGTAAATGGAAAAAGGGTAACTATACCAAGTTATCATCTAAAACCTGGAGATATTGTTGGTGTGGTAGAAAAATCGAAGGATTTAGCAAGAATCAAAGAAGCAATGGAACGTAGACAAGGAAAAACACATCCCGTTCCATACATAGAAGTTCAACCAGATGGAATTTCGGGAAAATTTTTGGGAATTCAAAACATTCAGGATGTTCCCCTCGATCCAAGGTTTAACATAGAAAAAATCGTTGAGTTCTACAGTAAATAACCAATAGCCGCATAAGCGGCTATTACACCTCATTCTCGATAAAAATTCCAGTCGGAATTAAACTCAACTTTTTAAGAGCTTCGTTATCTATACCTTTCTTCATTTCTTTGATAAAATCCAAAAACTTATCCGAGGGGATTTCTTGTATCACCTCACCTTTTAGAAAATCGTAAATCTTTATACGGATTTTTCCGGTATCTTGATCAACATGATAACTAAATTTAATATTATTACCTAATTCTTTTTTTTGTAATTTAAGATGATTTTCTTCAAAAACTTTACCTTGCGTATAAGAATTTTTTTGGTTTTTTTCTATATGATTGCTTGAATGTAAATCAATTTTTAAAGTTTCCATAATTAAACACCTCTAATTCATTTATCGATAGAAAAAAAAAGACACTTTAAACTTGGAATAAAAGATTTTTTTAAAAAAATGGATTTTTTTAAGATTATGACAATTTGATTACTTTTTTAGGGCGTTCTTCATCCTCATTAGTTTACCACGAAGGCGTAGAATTGCTTTTGTGTGGAGTTGGGAAACTCTACTTTCGGTAACCTCTAATACCTCTCCAATTTCTTTTAACGTTAAATCTTCGTAATAATATAAAACAATTACTTTCTTTTCTTTATCAGGCAATTGTTTGATTGCTTCTACAATAACACTTCGAATTTCTTCTTTTTCGATGATATTTTCTGGGTTTAATGATTCTGGAGATTCAATTGTATCGATAAAAGAAACCTGATCGTTATCATCCCCTGTATACCAAACATCATTTAAAGATATAACACTTGCACCAGAGATCTTTGAAAATAATTCTTGTAATTCTTGGTTCGATATTCCCATTTCTTTTGCAATTTCTTCGTCATCGACAGAATGTCCTAATTTATTTTCTAGGGTTATAATAGCTTCTTCTAGTTGTTTCGCTTTTTGTCTTAATGTTCGCGGAACCCAATCAATGTTTCTTAATTCGTCGAAAATGGAACCACGAATTCTTGTCATTGCGTAGGTTTTAAATTTTATGTCTCTTTCTGGATCGTATTTTTCTATTGCATCCAATAAACCAAAAGCACCATAGCTTACTAGATCTTCGAACTCTACTTGTTGAGGCATTCCAATTGCAACTTTCCCAGCTACATATTTAACAAGAGGAGAATATTTAATTACAAAATACTCGCGAATCTCTGGGTTTTTTGTTTTTCGATATTCCTGCCAGAGTTCTTTCTCGTCTTTGTGCTTAAACTTTTCTAATACCTTTCTTCTCGAAGACATAAATAATCCTGAATATTTTTTTTCTCTATGAATAAAATTCAACAATAAAAAATTTTATTCATCCTTAGAAAGCATCGTTCTAATTGCCTCTGCCATCAATTTTGGTTCATTTTTGATGGTAATTTTATCCACTACGATATGATCACCAAAATGTTTTGTTTTTTCTCCAGATGTATCAATTTTTATTGGCTGTATCTCGTCAGTTGTATCATCCGAACTAGCTAAATTCAAAGATTCGGAAGTTTCTAATGTATCACTGGAATAATCATATTCCCCTTCGAAATTTTCTTCCTCTTGTTCCTTATAACTTCTAAACGAACTTGAATCACCTTCAAAAACATCTAATATTTCTGGTACTTTTTGTTTAAGGATAAAAAATACTACAATTCCTATGATAACACTAACAATTGTGGATACGAATATGTTTGTTAAAATTACGAAGATTGGATTTTTCGAAAACAAGGAAAATATTAATGATATCAACAACCCAATAATTCCAAAAAAAACTCCAAAGTTAATTGCTAATCTATCCATGACAAAAAAGTATTATTTACAAGGAAAATACTAGAAATAAAAATAATCAAGAAATTTTTAGGATAATTATTAAGAATTTTGAAAAATTTCAAAGAATTTACTAAAAAAACCACCGATACCAGTTCCTACATCTTCTTCTTTTACATTCAAAATTCTTCTAGCGATGTGAAAAATACAAGAAGCACTTTTGGAATTTGGATAAGCAACTACGAGTGGTCTTTGATTTCTTACACTCTTAGGTACTACATCTTCTTTATAAATAAAACCTAAATTTTCTACTTCTGCTTTTAAGAATTGTGCAGAAATTTCTATTAAACGATCTGCTACTTTTTTTGCTTCTATGGCTGTTTCTACTTCGTTAACAACCAGTTTAATCTTTTTTTCTGTTTTATTAACAACAATGCTTTTGATCATTCCATAAGCATCTGTAATAGCTGTTGGTTCTGGTGTGGTTACCACAATAATTTCGTCTGCTGGTTTTAAGAAACCTAATACATTTTGACCTACTCCAGCACCTGTATCAATAATCAAAAAATCATAACCTTCCAATGTTTCTAAATCTTTAAGAAAAGCTTCTCTTTGTTCTTCTGCGAGGTTTGCTAATTGAGCAATTCCATTTGCTCCTGCAATAAAATCCAACCCATAATGAGTATGAATTACTACATCTTTAATACTTTTTTTCCCTTTAAAAACTTCGTAAATATTATGTTCGGGAACTAATCCTAACAATACATTTACATTGGCTAATCCCAAATCACCATCCATCAATAAAACCTTCTTGCCAAATTTCGAAAGTATAATAGAAAAATTTACTGCAAAAGTTGTTTTACCAACTCCTCCTTTACCAGAAGTAATTGCAATGACTTTTGTTAAAGGTTTGGTGTTTACCATAGAGGATGGATTATTTTCTAAATTTTTTATATTATGAACTTCCATATTAAAACCTTGTAATGTTCTTAGTTTTGCAGCTTGATCCGTATATAACATAATTACACCTCTAAAAAAATTCAATTAAATTTTTTTATATAAATAAATTTTCTAACAATTCTTCCATCTCAATTTCTAGAATATCATCCGGCACATCTTGACCATTCATAAAAAAAGAATATGGTCTCTTTATCTTATCGGCTAATTCGATAAAAAAACCAGAAAATTTTACTTCGTCTAAACCTGTTAAAATAATTTTGTCGAAATTTAAAGCACCAAAAAAAGAAATATATTTTTCTATGATATCGTATCGCATAATTGCGGATAAAACCAAATGAACTTCTTTATTTTCTGTTTTTTCCACAAACTTTTTGATCTTTTGCAATCGCTCTTGATCTTTTAAACTAAGCCCTGGGGTATCTACAAAAACAAAATCTGCATTATCTCTTATTATACATTCGAAGTATTCATCCATTTTCACGGGTGCATAAAAAGGAATATTCAAGATATTACAATAGGTTTTTAATTGCTCGGTTGCTGCTAATCTATAATCATCCAAACTTATGATAGAAATATTGTATTTATTATCTAGTTTGATTTTCGCAGATACCTTAGCTAAACTGGTTGTTTTTCCAGATGCATTAGGTCCAACAAAAAAAATCACCTTTGTTTTATTAGGAATAGGTTTTAGTTCGGGTTCGTAATAGACAAAATTAGTCAATTCTTTAACTATAAATTTATAAAGATCTTTTGGATTTCTTTCTTCTATGGATGGAAGTTTCTTTTTTAAAACTTGGAAAAACTTTTGTGTAAATTCTTCCGAAAATTCTGATTTGATTAATTTATCGCGAATTTTAACAAAAAGTTTTTCTTTATCTTCTAATTCGTTATAAATTAATTTTTTTTCTTCGGATTTTTCGGAATCGAAATTTAATAATGCATGGATTTCTTCTTTGGTTGGTTTTTCTAACTTTAATCGATTCGTTATTTTATCTTCTTCTAACGATAGGGATTTTTCTTTTAACTCTTGATTTTCTTTTACTTCTTTTTTCTCGCTCGTAGGTTCATCTAATTCTAATAACTTTTCGCTTTTTAACTGTTGTAATGAACGAATAAGGTTATCTATATCGCTTAAATCCGTTTCTATAGAAGAAGGTTTTGAAGGATTTATATCCTCTTGCTTTTTTATGGTTGTTTCGCGTTCTATTTCTATAGGTTTTTTTGGTGGCTGCGTTTCTATAACCTTTTTGGGTTGATTAGAATACAAAAAATCCTTCGGTTTATATGGAGCATTATCTTCTGGAATCATCACTTGAATTTCGTAGAGTTTTTTTGATAAAAGATTTGTACCCAACAAACCACCTTGTTTAATTTCTTTCGTCTCTAAAATATAGACATTCGTCCCATACTTCTTTCGAATTTGCATCAAGATTTCTGGGATACTTTCTCCTCTAAATTTATCGTACCTCACAGTAAGGGAATTATGTCATTTTACTAATTTTCTTGGCAATATTTTTTTAACTTTCCAGATTCTAAAAAGAAAAAAAAATGAAATCATGAAAGTGAGATTCAATTTGATACTAAACGGATTTTTGGTAGTCTTTGGTTTTTTCTTGGTTTCTTGTAATCAAATTACAAAAGATCAACATCATCCTTTTTTAACAATGGTATATTATAACGAAAAATTCGATTCTTTACCATGGGGAAAATCCCCCCAAGAATTGCAAAACCTTTGGAATGACTATTTCATCAGTCAAAATAATGAATCTATAGAGTTTGCGATAAAAGCAGAGGTGAAAGATCAAGAAACTATTCCCATCCTAAAAGAATTTGAATCTCCTTATATTTTTCGATTTATTTGTTTTTACAACAATAATCAATGTGTTATTTTTAAAATCGAAAAATTTGGAACAGAAGAAATGATAAATGAATATTATAAAAATATTCTAAAAAAAAATCAACTAATACAAAACAACCTTAAAAAAAGTTCCAACAATCAACATACAACAGAAGCTGGCAATAAAATCCTAGAACAATATGAACTTTACGAAACAGATCAATATATCATTCAAGCATATATAAGTAGAATGGAATTTCCAGAAGATGTAAAGAAACAAAAAACTAACGGAATTACAATAGAAAATTTATCCGATATAGATTTACGAATATATTCAAAGAAATATAATCCAGGTTTAAATTTAGACTTTTTTATTAAAAATTAACAATTTTTATCCAAAAAATGGTTGATGATGAAATTTAAATAAATTAAATGGGGTTATGGATTTAACAAAAATCGATAATGTAGTTCAGTTATTAGGTAGCGAAGCAGAAAATTTATTGAACTATAAAGCTAAGTTCCCCAAGGATCATTTACATATTCCTGGTCCAGACTTTGTAGATAGAATTTTTGTAACATCAGATAGAAACCCCCAAGTTTTACGTTCTATTCAACAAATTTTAAGTCATGGTAGGTTAGCAAATACAGGATATGTTTCGATATTACCCGTAGATCAAGGAATTGAACATTCTGCTGGTGCATCTTTTGCTCCCAACCCCATATATTTTGATCCAGAAAATATTATCAAACTAGCAATTGAAGGTGGCTGCAATGCTGTTGCAACTACTTTTGGCGTGTTAGGAGCAGTGGCAAGAAAATATGCTCACAAAATCCCTTTTATCGTTAAAATTAATCATAACGAGTTATTAACTTACCCAAACAAGTATGATCAAATCCTCTTTACCAATGTTAAAGAATCTTGGAACTTAGGTGCAGTAGCTGTTGGTGCAACCATCTATTTTGGTTCCGAAGAATCTACAAGGCAAATACAAGAAATTAGTGAAGCATTCTCTTATGCCCACGAATTAGGTATGGTTACAATTTTGTGGTGTTACTTACGCAATAATGCTTTTAAAGCCGATAAGGATTATCATACAGCTGCGGATTTAACGGGACAAGCAAACCATTTAGGTGCCACCATAGAAGCAGATATTATCAAACAAAAATTGCCAACAAATAATGGTGGTTTTAAAGCTTTAAAATTTGGAAAGACCCACGACAAAGTATATACAGAATTAACTACTAACCATCCCATTGATTTAACGCGTTATCAGGTAATCAACAACTATATGGGAAGAGTTGGACTCATCAATTCTGGTGGTGAATCCAAAGGAGAAACAGATTTAGTAGAAGCAGTAAAAACAGCTATTATCAACAAAAGAGCTGGCGGTATGGGTCTGATTTCTGGAAGAAAAGCTTTCCAAAGACCCATGGAAGATGGTATAAAATTACTAAATGCAATCCAAGACATTTATCTGAATAAAAATATTACAATTGCTTAATGCACTTTTCACTTTGATAAGTGATTTCCCCCTCATTTGCCCGCATTCACAAAGTGCGGGCACTTTTTTTCGATTGCATGGTAGATGATTTTACTAGATTGATTTTTATCATAAATCCAAACCCCTTCCCAATTCAGGTGTTGTAAAGCTGATAAGTTTTCTTTCTTATCGTCGAAAAATAAAACCACCTCTTGATCATTAAAAACATCTGGTAAGGATTCATAAATTACCCGATAAAACCTTTCATCAGGTTTTCGTATTCCCATTTCGCAACTAAAAAAGATATAATCAAACCAATCGTTTAATTCCTTTTTTTTAAAAAAAATTTCGTGATACCATTGAGAATAATTCGAAGCCAAAATTGTATAAATATTCAATTCTTTTTTACATTGATGAATTTTTTCGAAGAGTTCTTCTATACCTGGTAAATAGTGAATCTGCCGAAACATCATTTTTTTCATTTTTAGGACAGAAGGAAGTTGATATTCTCTTGGATCTTCTTTATAAGATTGATTTACATATTCATTTTCGAGGATTTTTCCTTCTTCGAACAGAATATATGCTTCATGATTTTTTATTCTTAACCAATATTTTTTTTGTTCTTTGTTTAATTTATTAAAAAAATTTGCATAAAAGGGATCATCTATTATCGTATCCATCAAATCAAAAATTAGAATCATAATTCTCTATAAAAATATTCTCATAGAAAAATAAATAAAAAAATTGGTATCCATGATTTTTCTTTATAATTTAATTTTAATTGTTCTCTATCCTTTTTTTTTGATTTCTACCCTTTTTAACAAAAAATTGAAAGAATTTTATCTAACAAGAAAAGAAGGAAAAAAAAGAATCCAAGAATTTATCCAAAACTACAAAAACCAAAAAGCAATATGGTTGCATGCATCTTCTGTCGGAGAATTAGATCAAGCCTTGGCGATTTTTAGAATTTTAAAATCCAAACATTCGAATATACCTATATTAATTACTGTTTTTAGTCTTAGTGTAAAAAATTTAGATAAAATTCCTTCTGAAGGTAAAGCATACCTACCAATTGATTTTTTTTGGCAATGGAAATTTATACAAGACAATTTTGTTTTATTTATTACTTTTACCTGGGATGTTTATCCAAATCTATTAAGAATTTTAAAAAAAAAGAACTGTCATAATTTTCTTTGCTCTGCTGCAATAGAAGAAGATTCTTATCGCGTAAAATGGTCTTTTTTATTTCGCTCATTTTACAAGAATTTCGACGGAATTGGCGTTGTCGATGAATATAATTATAATAACTTTATAAAATTATTCAATAAAAATTTAAAGATTACAGGTGATAGTCGATATGATTCTATTGTATATAAATTAGAAAACCAAAAAATATCCGAAGAAGACAAAAAGAAATTAGAATGTGCAAAAGATATTATCATTCTTGCTTCTACTTATAAGGAATGCGATAAACAACTATATCCCTACTTAGAAAATCTTATAGTTGAATTTCCTAAAAGAAAAATTTGGATTTTTCCTCATCATATTAACGAGGAACGATTAAAAGAAACAAAAGAATATTTAAAAAAATATAATATAAAAAATGTTTTATTTTTTTCTGATAAAGAATTTATAAATAAATATAACCAATACAATATTATTATAGTCGATAAATTAGGAATATTGGCGTATGCATATCGATTTTCGAAAATATGTTACGTTGGTGGTGCATTTCATCATAGAGTGCATAATACTGGTGAACCCGCAGCATGTGGTTCTATTCCATTTACAGGACCGAACATTTTTTCGAGTCCAGTAGCAATCCTTCTTTGGAAAAATCAATTGCTGTTCCGATTCGCTAATGGAAAGGATTTAATCCAAAACATGACTTCTCTTTTAAAAAATCAAGAACAGTTAAATTTCAAAAGCGAAAGAATTAAAGAATTATTGTGGAATCAGACTGGTTCAAGTAAAAAATTTTATGAAGAATTTTTAGAAAATTTATTAAAAAATTATCGATAATTTAGATATCTTTTATGTAATTGAACTATATGGCAAGAACAATTTTTATCGGCGATGTACATGGCTGCTTAACAGAATTAAAAAAAATGATCAATAAAATTAAACCAACAAAAGGCGATCGAATTATCTTATTGGGAGATTTAATTAATCGAGGACCTGATCCTGTTGGAGTAGTACGATATGTGTACGAAAATCAGTTTGAATGTTTAATGGGAAACCACGAATATGAATATTTATTAGAATATAAAGAAAATAAAAACTACAAACAATTCTACAAAGAAATCGGGAAAGAATTACACGAATGGATAAAAAAACGTCCTTTATGGATAGAAGATGAAAATTTTATTGCTGTACATGCGGGGATTGCCCCAGATATGCCATTAAAAAAAACCCCACCACATATATTATTATTTATTCGAACGTGGAAATCGGAACATCTTTCTTCTAGTAATGGTATACCGTGGTTCAAATTCTACAAAGGAAAGAAAACTGTTTTTTATGGTCATTGGGCTAGAAAAGGTTTAACGATAAGAAACAACACCATTGGTCTTGATTCTGGTTGTGTATATGGGAAATTTCTATCTGCCTATATATTAGAAGAGAAAAAAATTGTACAAGTTCCAGCACAAAAAGTTTATTATTTACCTCCTTCTCTAAGAAAAAAATAATTTATTTGTTCGATAAATGTTCTCTTATAAAATTGTTCAGAATTTCGTAATCCGTTGGATCAACAGCAGTAAATTTTACAGCACAAAACTTTCTTTCTTTTTTTTGATTATTATCCATTTCTTTCCATATTCGAACTACCTTTCCCATAGCTTTTAATTCACCACTTAATTCTTTTATGGAAAATTTCACTACAAGAAACATTCCTATCTTAATGTCTTGGTTTTCTTTAAGTTCAAAACTAACCCCACCTAAACTAATATCCTTTCCTTTTGTGATTGTTTCTTCTTTCGTAGTAGATGGTAATACTTCGTATTTTACATCAAATATATAATCAATTCTTGGATATCTTCTTCTTTCTCTAAAACTCTGATCTAATTTTGAAGTAATGGCATCTAAGTTTTCGAAATCTTCAAAATTTTCGTTCGTTTGCATAATAACTCCCCTATACTGTTAGACGAATTTTTATTAAAAAATCAATCAAAAAACCCTTAATAATATATAAAAATAAATCATCGTATTATTTTGTCAAAATAAAAAACTGAAATATTACTTTACAAAAAAAGTATTTTAAAATTCCTATTTAATAAATGAATCATAAAAACCATTTTGATCCACACAAAGAATTAGCAAAATTTTCAGAATTTTTAAAAAGAAAAAGTTTAAAGATAACCTCACAACGGTTATTAGTTGCAGAAAAAATCTTTTCTATCGGAGAACATTTTACCGTAGAAGACTTGATTGATCTTCTTAAAGATAGAAAAGACGAAATATCAAGGGCTACGATTTATAGAACTGTATCTCTATTAGTTGAAAGTGGACAATTAAAAGAACATGATTTTGGCAAAAATTCCAAATATTATGAATTTTCTCCTTCTTCCAAAGAACACCATGATCATATTGTATGTTTGGACTGCGGGAAAATTGAAGAATTTCAAAATTCCTATATCGAACAAATTCAAACAGATATTGCAAATAAATTGAACTACGATTTAATTGAACATTCATTAATTCTCTATGGAAAATGTAAAATTCTAAAAGAAAAAGGACATTGCGAAAAAAGAAATCAAACAGTAGATAGCCATGATTAAACAACAAAATTTCCTCTACGAAGATGATTTATTCAACCAACAATATAAAAATCCACCAGCAAAACCCAAATCAAACAATAAAGAAGAAATAAAAGAATACATCAAAAAGTTAACAGAGTTTTTAAAGTTTCATCAATATTTATATTATATCAAAAATCAGCCTATTATTTCCGATAAAACCTTCGACGAAAAACTAAAAGAACTAGAAGAATTAGAAAAAGAATATCCAGAATTTGCATTAGAAGATTCTCCTACCCATTTAATTGGTTCGGATTTAGAGCAGGAGTTTCCTAAGTTTGAGCATAAAATTCCAGTCCTATCTTTAATGAATACTTATACAGTCAAAGAAGTATTAGATTGGGCGCAAAAAACAGGTGCAAAAACATTTCTTGTTGAATGGAAAGTTGATGGTGCAACATTAGTCTTATACTACGAAAATGGTATTCTAAAACATGGAGTTACACGTGGAAGTGGAAACATTGGAGATGATGTAACTCCTAATGCAAAAACGATACGTAGTATTCCTTTAAAATTAAAAGAAAAAATAGATTTAATTGTTCGCGGCGAAGCGTACATGACATATTCTGACTTTGAACGTTTTAACGAAGAATATGGTAGTATTTATGCAAACCCAAGAAACCTAACCAGTGGCTCTTTAAAACATAAAAAATCCAAAGAAGTTGCAAAAAGACCCCTGCGATGGGTTGCATTTGATGGATACATACAAAATAAAAATTTTACTAAGGATTCTGATACATTAAAATACTTAGAAGAACTAGGTCTACCTGTATTTCAGGATAACATCGTGTGTAGCTTAAACGAATTAGAAAAAACCATCAAAGAATTCGAGAAAAAAGAAAAAGAATTGGATATTCCCGTTGATGGATTAGTAATTAAAATAGATGATAGAGAATTGCGCGAAAAATTAGGTTATACAGCTAATTCACCTCGCTGGGCAGTTGCTTATAAATTCGAACCAGATTTGGCACGTACGAGGATCATTGCAATAGAAACCTTTGTTGGAAGAACTGGAAGGATTACTCCCCGTGCAAAATTAGAACCAGTTAAATTAGCTGGAACAACCGTCTCTTATGCTACCTTACATAACGAAGATTATATCAAAAAGTTAGGAATTCGCATCGGAGCGGAAGTTCTAGTAAGTAAAAGAGGAGAAATTATTCCAGCAGTAGAAGAAGTGATTGATCCAGGAGATGGTCCTGAGTACAAATTTCCAGAACGTTGTCCAAGTTGTAATAGTAAACTGGTAAAAGATAAAGACAGCGTAGATTGGTTTTGTCCTAACCCCGAATGCGATGAACGTTTGATCCAATCTTTAATCTTTTTTTGTGGTAGAAAACAAATGGATATTGATGGATTGGGAGAAAAAACCATTCGAACACTGTATAATAAAGGTTTTATCAAATATATAGAAAATATTTACGAATTACCAAAATATAAAAACGAGTTAGTAAACTTAGAAAACTTTGGCGAAAAATCTGTAAACATTATTCTGGATGGAATAGAAAGCTCAAAACAGAAAGAATTTCGCGTTGTTCTTCCCTCATTAGGATTAAAAGAAATCAGCTTTAATGTGACAGATCTTTTAATTCAAAATGGATATGATTCTATCGACAAAATCTTTCAATTAGTAAACGAAAAAAACGCCAAAGAAAAATTGATGGAGATAAAAGGAATTGGAGAAGAAATTGCAGATGCAATCATCACACAATTCAAGGATCCTAGAATAGTCGAAAGAATAAACAAACTAAGAAAATATGGACTACAATTCGAACAAAAAAAAGCTGATATAGATACGAATCTTAAACAAATCTTTAAAGATCAAGTTTGGTGTGTGACTGGAACATTCAAGCATTTTAAACCCAGAGAAAAAGCATTAGAAGAAGTCTTAAAAAGGGGTGGTAAGTCTACTTCTTCTATTACATCCAAAACCACCCATTTATTAGTAGGAGAAAACCCCGGAAGCAAACTAGATAAAGCAAAAAAACTTGGTATTAAAATCATAACAGAAGAAGAATTTATAAAATTACTCAAAGATAATTAATCTATTTTAATAAATAACTACTTCCAGCGTAAAAGAAGCTTGCAATTGCACCAGTAAATAAATCTGCAAGTGTAGCTGCAATCAACGCTTTTAGAGAAATACTTGCTAAGGTTTTGGTTCTTTCAGGAACTAAAGCTTGTATACCACCAGTAAAGATTGCGAGAGATGCAAAATGAGTAAAACCACACAAAACATACGAAGCAACCACAGCACTAAAAAACTCAATTTGTTGATTTTGTAACATTTCTGCTAACCTCTGATAAGAATAAACCTCAGTTAAAATCAATCTTTCGCCAATTATGGTAGCTACGCTAAAAATATCTTTTTCTGGTATTCCTAACCCCCAGACAAATGGATATAATAGATAGCCTAAAATCACCTTTAAAGAAATCTCTTTCCCAAAAAAAGATAATATATACATTAAAATATGATCAATCAACGAAACCAATCCAATCACAGAAAGAAGTAATGCTACTATACCAAAAATCAATTTTAATCCAGCATTGGAACCATTAATAATTGCCTCTATAAGAGAATTTTCTTTCTGAAATTCCACTCGTACGTGTTTTCCTAATGTTAAGGGCTGTCCAGTTTCTGGTACAATAATTTTCGAAAAGAGAATTGCTGCTGGTGCCGATAGGATAGAAGCAGTTACCAAATGTCCCGCGATTTGGGGAAAAACATTTTGTAAAGAAAATATATAAACTGCCATTACATTCGAAGCTACGGTTGCTAATCCTGCTGTTAATATTGTATGTAGTTCCGAACGAGTCATCTGAGAAATCAATGGTCGAACAGTTAAAATAGATTCAATTCCAACAAAGATATTGCTTGCTGCTACTAAGGATTCTGCACCAGAAATGCGAAATAACTTGTTAAAGACAAAAGCAAAGGATTCGATCAATAAATTCATAATGCGAAAATAATACAAAATCGAAATAAATGCAGAAAAAAACACAATCGTAGGCAAAGCCTGAAAGAACAAAATAAAACCTAATGAACCCTCTTGTCCAGGAGAAATCGCTAAAGGACCAAATAGAAATCGCGAACCTTCGCTAGCAATATTGGCTAATTTTACGACAACGAAATTGATTTTTTCGAATAATACAAGCCCCCATTCCAATCGAAACAAGAGATAACCTATTATAAATTCTAAAATTAACACTCCAACAATTAACCGAAAATTTTGATTTTTTTTGTTTTCGGAAATCAACCATGCAAATATAATTAAAATCAACATTCCCACTAAACTAAACCAATTCATATTTTCAAAAATTTTTAAACAATTATCTATATAAAGTACTTTTTTAATTTGATATTAATAAGTTTTAATAACTATCAAGTAGACTAATAAGCATAAACAAAAAAAATGACCTTATGCCCAAGCGAACGGACATAGAAAGCATTTTAATTCTTGGTAGTGGTCCTATTGTGATTGGTCAAGCAGTAGAGTTTGATTATAGTGGAAATCAAGCATGCAAAGTTTTACGAAAAGAAGGATATAAAACCATTTTGCTAAATTCCAACCCAGCTACAATCATGACAGATCCTGATGTTGCAGATATAACCTACATAGAACCAATGACAACCGATATATTATTAAAAATTTTGGATAAAGAAAAACCCGACGCAATATTACCTACGGTAGGTGGTCAAACTGCACTGAACTTAACCATGGATTTATGGAAAGCAGGGGAAATACAAAAAAGAGGAATAAAACTGATTGGTGCAAATGCTGATGCCATCGATAAAGCAGAAAGTCGCTCGCGTTTTAAAGAAGCGATGAAGAAGATTGGATTAAAAGTTCCCGAATCCCAATTATGTGAATCATTAGAAGAAGCAATACAGTTCAAAGAAAAATTTGGATTACCATTGATTATTCGACCATCTTTTACATTAGGTGGAACTGGTGGTGGAATTGCTTATACCGAAGAAGAATTTATAGAAATCTGTAAAGATGGTCTAAACGAATCTCCAACACACCAAATTCTTGTAGAACAAAGCATACTTGGTTGGAAAGAATTCGAATTAGAAGTAATGAGAGATTTAAAAGACAACGTAGTGATCATTTGTAGCATAGAAAACTTAGACCCTATGGGTGTCCATACAGGGGATTCTATTACGATTGCACCACAACAAACCTTATCTGATGTTCAATATCAAGAAATGAGAGATGCAGCAATTGCCATAATCAGAGAAATCGGCGTAGAAACAGGTGGTTCGAACGTTCAATTTGCAGTTAATCCTAAAAATGGCAACATGGTTGTCATAGAGATGAACCCAAGAGTATCGCGTTCTTCTGCCCTTGCAAGTAAAGCTACTGGATTTCCCATTGCAAAAATTGCAGCATTATTAGCCGTAGGTTATACCTTAGACGAAATTCCCAACGATATTACAAAAGTAACCCCAGCAAGTTTTGAACCTACCATAGATTACGTTGTCACAAAAATACCCCGATTCGCTTTCGAAAAATTCCCTGGAACTCCAAAAACCTTAGGTAGTATGATGAAATCTGTGGGAGAAACAATGGCAATCGGTAGAACGTTTGCAGAATCATTCCAAAAAGCTTGTCGTTCATTAGAAACAGGAAGATACGGGTTTGGTAGCGATGGTAATTTAGACGAATTAATTAAAATTCACGAACATCTAAAAAATAATACCTTAGAAAGTTATCTCGTAGAAAGTTTGTCGAAACCCAATCCCGATCGTATTTTCGACATCAAAATTGCTATCGAGATGCACAAACGAGGAATCATCCATTTCCCTATCGATAGAATCTACGAATTATCAAAAATTGATCCATGGTTTTTATATCAATTCGAAGAATTAGTAGAAGACGAACTACAATTACATAATTATTTATCGAAACATTCCTATACAAAAGAAATTCTTAAAGAATTTAAAGAGAAAGGATATTCCGATAGGCAACTAGCATTTATTAAACAAAAAAATATAATAGAAGATATTATAAAAAACGAAAGATTAACAAAAGCACAAAAAAGTAGAGAAGTTTTAAACTTACTAAAAAAAGAAGAACAAAACATAAAATTAATAAGAAATCAAGAACATATAAAACCTGTTTATAGAAGAATTGATACATGTGGCGGAGAATTCGAAGCAAAAACCCCTTATTTATATTCTTGTTACGAAGAATTAAACGAGGTAGAAAAATACCAAGAAAAAAAGGTTATCATCATTGGAGGTGGTCCTAATAGAATTGGTCAAGGTGTAGAGTTTGACTATTGCTGTTGTCATGCATCTTTTGCTCTAAAAGAATTAAACATTAAATCTATTATGGTAAATTCTAACCCAGAAACAGTATCCACAGACTACGATACATCCGATACGTTATTTTTTGAACCTCTAACAGAAGAAGATTTAATTCATATATGCGAAACGATTCAACCTGAAGGTATTATTGTTCAATTTGGTGGACAAACACCATTAAAATTAGCCAAACCACTAAAAGATGCTGGTTTCAAAATTCTTGGTACCCAACCAGAAGAAATTCATCGCGCAGAGGATCGTGACGAATTTAGCAAACTTATACAGAAATTAAAACTAAATCAGCCAACTAATGGAATTGCATACGATTTAAAAGAAGCGATTCATGTTGCAAATGCGATTGGATTTCCTTGTCTTGTAAGACCTAGCTATGTTTTGGGTGGTAGAGCAATGGCAATTGTCTACGACCAAGAGCAACTTAAAACATACATGGACGAAGCAGTTTCTGTAAACCCAGAGCATCCAATTCTCATCGATAAGTTTTTAGATAATGCTATTGAACTAGATGTAGATGCATTATCTGATGGAGATGATGTTTTTATTGCTGGTATTATGGAACACATAGAAGAAGCGGGAGTTCATTCAGGAGACTCTGCTTGCATTATTCCTCCAGTAAATATTCCTGAAGAAAAAATCGAAGAAATCAAAAAAGCAACGATCTTATTAGCGAAAGAGTTAAACGTAATTGGACTCATCAACATTCAATATGCGATTCAAAACGATGTTTTATATGTGTTAGAAGTCAACCCACGAGCAAGTAGAACTGTGCCATTTGTTTCGAAAGCGATCAACGTACCACTTGCAAAATTAGCTACCAAAATTATGATGGGATATAAGCTAAAAGATTTACTAAAAGATTATAGTATTCAAAAAGATTTTTATGCAGCAAAAGAAGTAGTATTACCCTTCAATCGATTTTCTAATACAGATATCATTCTTGGACCAGAAATGAAGTCTACCGGCGAGGTTATGGGAATTGCAAAAAGTTACGAAGAAGCATACCTTAAAGCTATTATTGCATCTGGAGAAAAAATTCCACCCAAAGGTAGTGGTGTTTTTATTAGTATAAGTGACGAAGCTAAACCTTATTTAATAGAAGAAATAAAAATCTTACATGAATTAGGATATAAATTATATGCAACCGAAGGAACCAAAAAAATGATTGAACAATACAATATACCTGTAATAATGTTGTATAAAGTAAAAGATAAAAAAACTCCTACCGCCTTAGACTTAATCGAAGAAAATAAGATAAAATTAATCATTAATATTCCTAATTCTCGTCAAACCAGAGATGATTCTTTTGAAATTCGAAGAAAAGCAATTCGTTCCAAAATTTTATGTATAACTACATTGAACGGAAGCAAAGCATTTATAAATGGGCTTAAAAATTTGAATAAAATGGAATTTGCTGTTCATTCTTTACAAGAAATTCATTCAATTAAAAAATGAATGAAACTTTAAAAATTCTTTGGATACCCGGACTAGGTGCAAATGAAATAATGTTTATTCCTTTAATTCGGGAATTAAATATTCTTTATAAAAATAATATTATAAATAATTTTATAAAATTTTATGATATTGAACCTTACACAGTTCACAGTTTAGAAGAATATGTCAATATACTTATAAATAAAAACTTTCATCTGTTAAAACAGCAATACGATGTTGTACTTGCATGCTCTTTGGGTGGAATGGTGCTACAAATTCTTTTGGAAAGAAGAATTATTCATGCAAAAAAATATATTCTATTATCCACAGCTTTTGAAGGAGATAGCTTAACGATTCTTTCTAAAATCATTGCTAAGATTATGTATAATATACCAGTTTTTTTAAGAAAATCTTTACAACGTTTAACAGCTTTTCTTTATCGCTTTTTTCGATTTTATCTAAAACATGTAAAGCATCTAAGCCAAATGTTTTATGATTTTCCTACGAATGTATTTTTCGAAGCTCCCAACTGGATCTATTGCTGGAAAGGTATCGATAAAAGAATTTTGTTCAACAAAAATATCTTTGTTATACATGGAACATCGGACCCTTTAATTTCTTTTAAAAAAATATCTAAAATCAGAAAACCAAACCTAATTTTTTTAAAAGGAAATCATATTTTATTTAGTCTTTATCCACGTACATTAGCACAAAAAATTAAAAATTTTTTGGAAAATTAAAGATATTTAGTTCTTTTCCTGTAATAAAAAACTATTCAACTATGATTTAATTAGAACTTTAAAAAAAATATTGATTTTTGTTTATAAACATTTAAAATGCTTTTTAATTCCATTCAAGGAGTAAATTATGAAAATCGTTGAACAACTTACAATTCTTGCAGCGAACAAACCGGGTGTATTAGCTAATATCTGTGGTTCTCTTTCTGACGAACAAATCAACATTATTGGAATCACCGTAGTAGATCATTTAGAATATGCAATGATTCGAATGGTAGTAAGCGATCCTCAAAAAGCAATCCATCTTTTAGGAGAAGCAGGAATACTCGTCCTCGAAGGAGAAGTTATACAACTTTCGTTAAAAAAAGGACCTGGTTCATTAGAATTCGTAGCAGAAATATTAGCACAAGAAAATCTGAATATCGAATATGTTTATGCAACTGAATCTACAAACAATGGCGAATCAACGTTATTTCTTAAATCCAATGATAATCATAAAGCATTAGAAGTATTAAAGAAAAAGCTTGATCATTATAAATAAGAAAGGGCATCATGGCCCTTTTTTTATTTTTTTAACAATTCCCTCATTGTTCTTCCGATATAAGCTGGGTTTTCTACAACTGCAATACCAGCATTTCTCATAGCATCCATTTTACTTTTCGCAGTACCTTTTCCACCAGAGATGATTGCACCAGCATGTCCCATTCTTTTACCAGGAGGAGCTGTTTGCCCAGCAATAAAACCCACCACAGGTTTTTTTACATTATCTTTAATCCATTCCGCAGCATCTTCTTCGTCTGTTCCACCAATCTCTCCAATCATTATAATGCCTTCGGTATCTGGATCATCATTGAGCAACTTAATTGCTTCTTTATGCTTTGTACCAATTACTGGATCTCCACCAATACCTATACAAGTACTTTGACCTAATCCAACCGCAGTTAACTGAGATACTGCTTCGTAGGTTAACGTCCCAGATCTAGAAACTACTCCAATTGTACCTTCCTTATGGATAAAGCCAGGCATAATACCAATTTTTGCTTTTCCTGGACTTATAACACCTGGGCAGTTTGGTCCAATCAATCGAGATTTTGAATTTTGTAGTACTGTATATACTCTTGCCATATCGCGTACAGGGATTCCTTCGGTAATACATACAATTAAAGGAATTTCTGCACCGATTGCTTCTAAAATCGCGTCCGCAGCAAAAGCTGGTGGAACAAATATTACTGTTGCATTCGCTCCTTCTTTTTCTACTGCTTCTCTAACAGTATTAAAAATGGGGACACCATGTTCACTTTTTTGACCACCTTTACCCGGCGTTACACCAGCAACGACTTTTGTACCATATTCAATCATTTGTTGAGTATGAAAGCTTCCTTCTTTACCAGTAATACCTTGAACAACTAATCGAGTATTTTTATCTACTAATACTGCCATCTTTTAACTCCTTTTTTATTTTTTGTTTAAAGCTTCTCTGATTTTTTGAGCAGCATCTTCTAATTCATTCGCTACAATGATGGGTAGTCCAGAATCTGCTAGTATTTTAGCAGCTAAATCTGCATTTGTTCCTTTTAGACGAACAATCAATGGAACATGAATTTGTACTTCTTTTGCAGCTTGAACAATTCCATTTGCTACTCTATCACATTGAACAATTCCACCGAAAATATTCACAAAAATTGCTTTTACGTTGGGATCACCTAGTATAATACGAAAACCATTTGCCACAGTTGTAGGATTCGCGCCTCCACCCACATCCAAGAAATTCGCTGGGAACGAACCTGCGTGTTTGATTAAATCCATTGTTGCCATTGCAAGACCAGCACCATTTACCATACATCCAACTTCTCCATCTAATCGAACATAGTTTAAGTTGAATTCGCTTGCTTTTAATTCTAATGGATCTTCTTCTGTTATATCACGTAAATTTTTTGCTTCGGGATGTCTAAATAATGCATTATCATCATAACTAAATTTGCAATCCAATGCAACAAGTTCATTTTCTGCGCTTAAAACCAATGGGTTGATTTCTACAAGAGAGGCATCTTCTTCGTCATAAACTTTCCATAGATTTAACAAAAAGGGAACACCTTGTTTAAAAGATTCATAAGGTACGCCCAAACGAAATAAAATTTCTCTCGCTTGCCATGGCATCATTCCAATCGCTGGTTCAATTGCTAATTTAACAATTTTTTCGGGATACTTTGCTGCTACTTCTTCTATATCCATTCCTCCTTCTGATGATGCCATAATGATAGGTTTATTGATTGCTCTATCGTGTAAAATACTTACATAAAATTCTCTTGCTATATTGGTTCCTTTTTCTAAATAGATTTTTAAGACTTTTTTTCCTTTTCCACCAGTTTGATGTGTGACTAAATAATTTCCCAAAATTTTTGAACCATATTCAATTGCTTCTTCTCGCGTTTTAGCTATCTTAACGCCACCTTCTAATATTTTTTTAGATGTATTTGGATCTTCTCCGTCGTATATAGTTCCTTTTCCTCTACCACCTGCATGGATTTGAGACTTAACCGCTACCACACCTCCACCTAATGCATCATATGCAGGTCCAATATCTTCTGGTTTTTCAACTACTCTACCTTCTCTTACATTGACCCCATATTTACGTAGGATCTCCTTTGCTTGATATTCATGAAGTTTCATAGGTACTCCTAAACTGATTTTTAATTCATCCCTAAAATGATCATTTTATAATCACATTTTTATTAAAAATAATGACGTCAAATGGATTTTATAGAATAATTTTAAATTTTATTTATAATACAATATTAGAATTTTATTCAGTTATTATAATTATAGTGAAAGCAAAGAATTTATTAAATAAACTTTAATTTATTTATTCAACAAAAAATCTTTTAATTCTTGTATTTCTTTTGAATGTTTTTCTCTCCATCGCTTTTGTTTTTCTCGTTGATGCTCCAAGTATTCTTGAATATTATGAATATCAAGTTTTGTTCCAAAATCATTTCTTTTTTTATTTTCTAAGATATATTCTAGTAGATATCTTCCTACGATTTTTTTAACATGGGATGGATCATAAAAAAACTCTAAATGTTCTTTTGTATGTTGGATTTCTTCTGTTGTAATATTGTTATATCCACTAAAATCATAAATAGGCATCTGTAAATTTTTATAAGTTTCTAGAACTAATCTTTGCTTCCAATAATCTAAATTTTCGCTTCCTATTCTTAAATCTTCTACTTCGATTAACCTTACATGATAAGGATTAATGTATAAATAAAACTCTATCTCTTTATGATTTTTAATTAATTGGATGATTTCTATATAGTAATGCCATGTATCTATATTATTTGTATTAAACTTAAAGTTTTGATAAAAATTTTCATAAAATGCCTTTTCTGTAATTAAAAAAATTTTATAAATATCTATTCCGCGAAATTTGATAAAATAATTTTGTTCAATGTTCCAACAACCATTTGCATTGTAGAAATTTTGTTCTTTTTTGGACAACTCAATCGTTTTAAACATATCTTTTAACATATCATAAGAGAATAAATGTGTAATGCGCGTATAAAAAGGTTTATTGAAATAATTTAGGCTCGAATCGTTTAAATTTATCTTACTTGCATTAAATTGAATTAGATCTATACCATAAAATATTTTTTTGGGTTTTGAATATTTTATAGCAAGCCTAAGCATATGATAAATTTCTAAAACATTTGCCGCGCTTAAACCTGCATTATAATAAGTTGGACAATATTTTTTTATAAAAGGATCCTCTTTTTCGAAAACTAAGCTTCCTTCTACTCTACTTGTACCTAAAAAAATACAATCATAGTGGTTTAAATAAATCTTTTGGGTTTTATGAATTCTTGTATGGGTATTTACCAATGGCTTATTTTGATTCAAAGCTTGATCAAAATAAATTCCATAGGGATCAAAATAATAGTTTAGAATACCAATAATAAAAAGAATTATAAAAACTAGTATCAAAAATCTAATTGTAAAATTTTTGTATAAATTTTCGTCTATCATACGAAACCCTTTTTAAAAATTAAAATATAAAAATTTCGAAACTTTTAATAAATTGATTACAGAACTAATAAACAAAAACAAAGTAAATAATAAATAAAAATAATTTGGTCTAAAATCTTCTGCCAAACTTTTTGAGCTTTTTCCCAAGAAAGCAACCAACAAACCAAAAATAAGATACAGACCATAATCTGCATGAATATTGTTTAAAATATTACTTCCTAAGTTAACAAATTTATAAGAAGAATTAGATAGATAATTTTTTAAAAATTCGGGTAAAAGAATTTGGTTCAAGCCAATCATTCCTTTTAAAACATCTATTGCATTTTGAACTGTATCTGCTCGAAAAAAAACAACACCTATGTGAAAATACATAAAATTGATAAAAATCGATAATAATTTATTTTTTATTTCGAAGCCTAATTCTCTCCAAACTCTATGGAATATTAATCCAATACCATTCATTGCACCCCAAATAATATATGTCCATCCTGCACCATGCCATATACCACCAATCAAAAAAGTGATAAAAAGATTTAAATGATTTCTTAAAGGCGATGTCTTACTTCCTCCTAATGGAATGTATATATAATCTCTTAGAAATCGCGATAAAGTAATGTGCCACTTCCTCCACAATTCTTGGATATTTTCTGTTTTAAAGGGTGCATCAAAATTCCAAACAATGTTTATGTTAAATAAACGCCCCAAACCAACTGCCATATCGCTATAACCAGAAAAATCAAAATAAACTTGTAGTGTATAAGATAAACTCGCTAACCATGCATCTATTAAAGAAATATTCTGTGTATTGCTATATCCAAAATCTGCAATAACCCCTAAACTATCTGCAATGATGACTTTTTTATACAAACCTATGCTGAACAAAAATAATCCGGAAGAAATATTCTTATAATTTATTTTTAAATTTTCTTTACTTTCGAACTGGGGCATCATCTCTTTATGGTGTACAATGGGACCTGCAATCAACTGAGGAAAAAATGTTACGAACAAACAATAACCAAAGAAATCGTATTCTTTGGTTTCTCCTTTATAACTATCTACCAAATAAGCAATTTGTTGAAAGGTAAAAAAACTAATCCCTAATGGTAAAACTAAATGCAATAAAGGTAACTTATGTTCCAAAAAGAGATTGATATTTTCTGCTATAAAATCATAATATTTATAATATCCTAGTATTGCCAAATTTATTGCTATCCCCAAAAAGAGATAAATCTTTTTATGCTGATAATTCGAAATTAAAAATCCCAACAAAAAATTGAAGATAATACTTGTTAATATTAATGGTAGATATTCTAATTTCCAATAGCTGTAAAAAAATAAGCTTGAAATTACCAACCAAATCCGAGACAATCGAACATAATTTAAATAAACTAATAAATAATAAACAAAAAAAACTATTGGTACAAATAAAAAGATAAATTCAAAAGAATTAAATAACATTGGTCAAAAAAAAAATGATCCAATTCTACTGCAACGAATTTTTAGAAAAACGTCGGATTTGAACTTTTAACCTTTTAGCATCATTATCTAAGTTTAAAACAGCATCATTCAATTTTTTCGAAACTTCGGCAAATTGTAAAGATAACTGAGAAGCCTGATCAATTGACTTATGAATTTCGCTTATGATATTTTTTATAAATTTAATAGAATTAAAATTATCGGTTGCAATAGAGGTCATTTTGTTGGCATGATCAAAAATTTTGTTGGATCGCTCAAGCTGACTCTTAACAATATTTCGAGAATTTTGGATTTCTTGGTCCAAAGATAATACCATATCGAAACTTTTGTTCATCGCATCGGAGGATTTATCGATGAATTGTATTGCTTGGTTCATTTGTGTGGTGGTTTGTTCGATGAGTTCTTCTATATCTTGTACACTTTTTTCTGTTGTTTCTGCTAAATTCGAAATCGATTGTGCAACAACAGCAAAACCTTTTCCGGATTCTCCAGCTCTTGCAGCCTCTATGGAAGCATTAAGAGACAGTAAATTTGTTCTATCGGATATTTCTCGAATAATGCTTAAAATTTCGGTAATTCTTTCTGATGTTTCTTGAATAGAATAAATCATATTTTTTAATTGCTCGGATTGATTTTTGCTTTCTTTTGTAAAGTTTGCTGTATTCTGAGAGATTTCTGCTAAATTCTCTAAATTTTTTCCCAAATTGTTTAAATTCGTTAAATTTATTTGGATTAATTCCTGGATTTCTTTTGCACTATCGTAATTCTTTTTTCCTAATTTTTCTATATCTTCCATGTTGGTGTTTATTTCTTGTAGAGAAGCACTATTTTCTTCCAATATCGAAGATAAATCTACCGAAGCTTTTTCTAATGTCTGAGAAGTATTTTTTACAGTGATAAATAAATTTTGGATATTTTCTGATGTTGTACGAATATCTTGAATTAAATTCGAAATTTTATTGAGTAAACTATTGAATTTAGAAACCAACAAATCTGTTTCCATTATACCAGTTGATGCTTCTAATGAAAGATTTAATCCTCTTTCTTGTTCCATATCATCAATACCGGAAGAGATTTGGTGTATTGGTCTTATAAATCGTTTAGAAATTTTATATAATATATATATTATAATTACACCTAATAAGATAAAAACAATGGTAGTTCTAATAAGTTGTATTTTAACTAACTCAAAAATCTTTTGGTTTGGCATTTCCGAAATTACTACATAGTTAAATTGCGTCGTTTTAATAGCACAAGCATAAACATCTATATTGAGATGATTTTTAAAAAAACCACAATTAAATTCTTCTGGCTTTATGTTTTGTAAATTCGATAGAATTTGATGTTGATTCAATTGATTGATTAAAGTAATGGTATTATTTTCTACTTCAAAACCGTTAAGCTTTTGATCCACTACATAATTTTTAATAATTGGATGATGATTATTAAATATTTTTACAAAAGATTGTATATAAATTTCTGCTGCTAAATATAAATCTTGTTTGGGAATTTTTATAACAACCAAAGGATGGAAATGATTGGATTCTTTAATAAAATTAACATTTTTTGTAAAACCAACATTATTGTTAAATTCGATTTCGTCTAAATTAATCGATTGGTTTTTGTGTGTAATATCCTGATATGTTGGACTAATAATAACCCTACCATTACTATCTAAAACCATGATATGATGAAATAGTTTATCCCAATAAATCTCTTGGATTTTCGATAGTTTATTTTCTACGTCTTCTAGTTTATCCCAATTGAGGGTTGTTGTCAGGGTAACTAAAACACTTTTCGATTGCTCAAAATGGTTGGTTATCAATGATTCTGTATAAGTTAAATGTACTTTGATTTGTTCTGCTGCTTTTTCGACAGATTCTTTGTAAACCAAATAAAAATCAAAACTATAATTTAAAATTGCTGGAATAATGCTTGTTAAAAAAACAGTAAAAATCAAAAGTCCTGTGATGGTTTTTAATTTATTTTTTATTTTTGTAAACATAATTACAATTTTTTCTAATATCGGATAAAATTCAATTGATTTAAAATATAGAATAAAAAAATAATTTAAGATTTAAACCGATAATTTGATTGACTATAAACAACAAAAAATTTATGTGTCCTTTAACGGGGTAGTAGCTCAGCTGGTTAGAGCGCTGGTCTGTCACACCAGAGGTCGCGGGTTCAAGTCCCGTCTATCCCGCAAATTATCAGAATACAAACCCTAACGAAAATCTTCCTTGCCATTTACTAAAAGGTAAGGATTTTATACCATCGTATGGCGATGCCCATTCAAGCTTCATAATTGCACCTGGAAAAATAAACCATAAAAAATTATTCCAATGTAATCCAATACCTATCGATGCTTTTAGGTCTTTTGTTTTTTTTCCATCAAATGCTTGGAACATTTTTAAATCATCGAAAGCAGCTCCCATATCTAAAAACATTGCACCTCTGATAAGGCCAGGATTCCAACGAAAAGGAAAGCCAAATATCATCTGTTCTATAAATGTAAAACGGTATTCGATATTCATTAAAAAAGAATATCTTCCTTCGAACTTCTGAAAGTCATATCCTCTTATAGTAGAATAACCACCTATACGATAAGGAAAATTCTTCGCATCCTTACCACTTTGTGCACCAACAAAAAAACGATAGGCAAAAAGAGAAAAATCTCTAAACAAATTATAATAACGAAACTCCATCAAGGTTTGGTAAACTTCTTTATCAAAACTATTGGATTTTATGGGAATTTCGTATCCCAAAAGAAATGCATAACCATCTAATGGCCCTAATATAGAATATTTAGAATTATCATAAAGATAGTAAAATCGCAAATTTATATGATTCTTAAATACATCCTCATTCGGTCGTTCTTCTGGTAGGCGCGGCAAATATACCTGCTCTTCTCTACCTATATCCAATTGTATTCCCAAAGAATTATATTGATTTTTATAATATTCTGTTGTTGAATAAAAACCATGAACAGAATTAGATAACAACCTCTGAAATGGGTTATAAATAAGGTTGTTTAAACTAAAATCCAATGGGTTCAAAATTGCAAATACACCATTAAAGCTATATATACCTGTGTTGAACAACAACTTATTCAATTTATAGCTATATCGTATCTCTCCGTTAAGGATTACAGGTTTTTCTTGATAAGTGATAAAAGCATCGATTTGATGTTTTTTTTGCAAATCTGCCATACTGCCATAACCTAAAAATACCAAGCTGGAATTTCCTTGGCTATCTACTGCACCAGTCAATGCAATAAAAGGAAACCCATTTCGATAAAAAATACTTTTATAGGGACTAAAATAATCTAATAGTTTGATAGTATTTATAGCAGAATTATCTTCGGATGTACAACATATTTCTTTTTGAGTAAATTTTTCTTGGAGGATATCTTGATTTATTTTATAAAATTCTATTAATTTATTTTTATCTTCCGATAAATCGATTCCAAAAATTTCGTATAAACCTTCTTCTAATGTTGAATAAATAATTTTAACAGAAAACTCTTCGTTAGGTAGTTGTTTTAAGAATAAATCGAAATTTAAAATATCCCTACTCTGTTCTATAACTTTATATTCATTCTTATCTTTATAATTAAAAAAAATTAATATAGATTTATTATTAATTTTTTTTAGTATATAAAGTCCTTTCTGCCAAGTCTGATTGATTCTGTAATATCCTTCTTTTATAGAGAGAATTTCTGTGCTACTAGTATAAACGATTCTTTTTTTTTGGTTTAATTCTATTACATTGTATTGATTTTTGTTTTCATGAATATAAAAGATATGATTTTTTTCTAAATCAAAAACAGGAGCGTAATTAAAACTAAAATCATTAGTGTATTTTTTGATTCGTTTTGTTTTTAAATCTAGAACGTAAATATCTGTAAATCCATTGATAGCACCAGAAAATACCATTCTTTCGTTTTTGTGATCCAATGTAGGATTTAAGATAGAATCAAAAGGCAGATCGTAGATTTCTTTGATTTGATTTTTTAAAATATGATATTTAACGATTGCGATCCGAGACTGATTCCTTGTAGGTATATAAATATGTTCTCCCGATAAATCAAAATTCAACTGGGTAGATAGTGGCTGCCATTCTTCGAAATTTTCGTCTCGCAAATAATTTATTACAACTTTTCGCATTTTTATTTGTTCTTCTTCTTTTTGATAATCTGGCACATATTGAATTACCACAGAAGGATATATCTTATCGTAAGAAAGATATGCTAAATATTTTCCATTCGGAGAAATAACAGGCTTATAATGTAGTGGAACTTGATTGTTTAATAGATCAAAATAACGAAATGTATAGCGATTTTTTATTTCTTGATTCGTTAAATTATCTTTATAAAGATTATAAATAAAATTTTTCCACTTAATATTAAAATTAAAAAAATCAAGGTTAAAGGTTACAATAAACGATTTTTGTAGATCTTTCGTTAGCAGTAAATTTCGAAACAACAAATTGATATGTCCTAAGGACCATTCTTGATGTATAAAATACATGATAGATTGACCTATTTTATAATTTGCATATCCATCTCTATCGGTTAACTGATAGATATCCGGTAATCGTTTTGATAAAACTAAATCCCTAAGATATTCGTGCATATTTTCATTTGTGCGTACACTCAAATATTCTGCCATCCCTTCTATCAACCACAAGGGAAGATTTATATTTCTTTCGCCATAAAAATGTAGCAGAATATCGTACTGGAAAGAATGCACTAGTTCATGTTTGAGTGTATGATAAAATTCCTCTTCGTTTCCTGTAAAAGGAATTACTACGCGTTCAAAATATGGTTCAGTATAACCTCCCACCCCTTCGGGAAGAATAAAAGGATGAATATTACTAGATTGAAAGTCTCTAAAAGATGGATAGATAAAAACAAGGATTTGATGCGATAATTGATGGTTTAAAATTATCGAATAATTAAAAACTGTTTTTTCTGCTAATGATAAAGATTTTAGCGCTAAATAACCATAATTTTCGGGATAATATAATATTATGTTTTGGCTTTCTAATTTATTCCATTTTGTACTACTGATAGATTGAATCTTGTTCTGACTATTTAGAGAAAGGTTTAAAACAAAAAACAAAAACCAAAAAAGATAATTGATTTTATCGTGTAACTTGATAATTTCGTTTTTCAATAATGAAAAAGAAAATATTTTTATATTCATTTATACTTTTGATTTCCTTTGGTGTTATAGTATTTTTAACCAATTTTTACATAGAAGAAAAAATAAAAGAAAAGGATGTTATCAATCATTTTTTTCGAAATGATTTTATCAATCAAATCAAAGATTTTGATAATATAGAACTTCAATATGGAGGTTCAAACTTTCACATTTTGAATGGTCTACGAATCAGTGGCATTAGAATAAATTTTCCCAAAACAAAAGAAACATGTAAAATGGATCATTTAATTCTACAATTTCCATTTTTAACATTTGATACTCCCAAGAAAATGATTTTCATCAATTTAGAATGTAATACGATATCGAAGTTTAATTTAAACGATTTTTTAAGTAATATTTTTCAACTGGTATTAAAAAATAACCTTGAATTAGAAATATACGATTTAAAACTTCCAGAGAATCAATACAATTTATCCAAGATCAACCTTTTGTTTATTCCACAGAAAGAAAATAAGGTTAAAATTCATGGTAAATACCAAATCGAAAACAATAAAATAGAAATATTTGGGACATGGGATATAAACAATCCTCAAAATAGAATACATTTTAACATAAATAATTACAAATTCGAAACAATAAAAAATATATTCGACGTATTATGGAAATTTCATAATTATTCTGATGTTTTTAAAGAAAATATCAAAACAGAAATGATTATAAATGGCAAAGGTTCCATTGATATTACCAATCAAGGGTATGCTTTTAATCTTTATGGAAATTTTAAAAACCTCAAATCTAATTTTTTATTTTTTACAATAGATAATATGAATGGAAAATTGAATTATACAGAAATTCAATCTTTTAAGAAAGATTACAATAAACAAGATTGGGAAGTAGAATCCTCGTATATAAATTTAATCATAAACAAACTTTTCGAAAAAAACCTTAATCAATTCAATATTACTGGTAAACTCCAAGTGAACAATTCTAACATAAAAACAGCATTTAATTCTAACGGAAATATAGAATTTCGCGTAAAGGTAGTGGAATCTCCGAATCGTTTGGATATAACTCCATCCATAAAGTTGAATAAATTTATTCTTTTGCAAAAAAAGTATCTACCCGTCATATTTTTTAAAGAGGCTAATTTATACAACATAGATAACAATCATTTTAAACTCGATATAAATGGAACAATTCATTCCTTAAATTTTAATTATAATTCAACTGTTAAATTTAATGATAATATTTCACCGAAATGGAACATAAAAGGGGATTTTGTTTTATCTGAAACTGATTATCAAAAGCTTATAGATTTATTCACAGAAATCTATACACACTATATATTAGAATTTAAACAAGAAAATAATTTAAGAAACATCGATTTTGGTTCATCTGTCAATTTAAAATTTTTAGAAACAAATTTTTATAAAATATATTTAAAAAATTTATTTATTGATTTAAACCTATCTTTAAACAATCCTAAACAAAAGAATTTACCAGAACTAAAAGGCAATCTAAATAGTAACGATACAAACTTTAAAATCCAATTAAAGGGAAATAACTCTATGTCGAATATCATGACTCAATATCTAATAGATTATTTGAGCAATAATACATATCATAACATAAGTTTAAATTTTGATTTAAAAAAACCCGAAATTGAACTTCCCTTATTTTGTAATACTTGCAAAAATATGATAGAAAAAATAGTATTTTCTTATAATTCCAACGGAAATGTAAGTAATTTAGCTGATTTATATTTTAACAATTCTAGTACTTTAAAATTCGAAGTAGAACCAATTTTACTTCAAAACGATTATAGAATTGATATGATGGAAAATTTACTCAACTTATCGATTAAAAATTTTCCACAAAAATTAAGAATAAACTTTTCCAGCTTTGGAGTAATTTTTAACCCAATTCAAATCGAATTAGATAACGAACAATTTAACCTAAAAGGATATGGAGATTATAATATATTTAATTCTGGGAGTTTAAACTTTAATTTTTACCATAAGCAAAAAAATCTATACAGAAATTTTATTATAAAAATTCGAAAGGATGGAATATGGATACCCTCGTACTTCTATTAATATTTTTATTAAGTCTAACATATTGTAAAAAAGAAGAGCAATCTAAGGATATTATAGAAGAAAAAAAACAAACAATAACAGGCATATACGAAATCTATCCTTCTTACGAAAAAAAATACATTGAATTTGAAAGTAATGGCGATTGTAAATTTTACACCAAAGACAAAATTATAGATTGCTATTATTATATCTATCAGAACTATTTAAAAATTTATCTAGAAAAAGATAAACCCATCGGCTATTTTTATGTGGAAGACATACATCAAAAGACTTTTAAGGGTATGTGGAACCAAGAAACGCGTTTTTTAAGATTTATTGATACAAAGGTGGAAAGATAAAGTTGATTCCGAAAATATTTCCATGCTCGAAAACCTCTGGTGGTGGTGGACCAAAATTTTGATAGAGCAATGCTCTAACACAAGCCTCGTCGACGGGCTTTTGTCCCATGCTGGATACAATTTTTACATCTCTTACTGTACCATCATAATCCAACAAAAACAATACGCGAACAACTTGTGGTTTAATAGGTTGACTAATTACAAATCCAGCAGAATCGCGCCAAACCAAGTTTAAACCAGGAGGAGAAAAATTATCTCTTATTTGTCTTAACATATCCCTAAAATATTTGTAGCCCTTTAATTCAACACTTGCAATCGCAAACTCTGGCGAATTATCCCATCGAAGAGCAAAATCATTTCGAAATCGGTAGTTTGCTGGAATCTTCGTTGGCAATTCTTGTTTAGAAACATCCTGATTTTTAGAAACATCCTTTTGTTTATTTTCTTTAAAAGAATCCAATCCCTCTTGTGAATTCAATATCTTTTGAGACGGTTCTTGTTTTTGTGTTGTATTATCTTGAACAGCAACATTAGAAGACGAATAAGTAATCAACAATTCATCTTCGTTAGTTAATGTATGGAAGCCAAAATCTTTTGTGATTCCTCCACTTCCTCCCGATGTAATCGAAGAATAAACAGGTATCTGTCCAGTCTTTGGTTTTGTAAAGGTTTTATGTTCTACAATAACGGGGTAAACATTTAAATAGTTGGAAATATAAGAATTTTTTTGTAACAATTGATCTAAATGAATCAGATTGATTTGAGGCAATAATAACATCTGAATGATCAAAAATAATGGCACAAGGGTTAGTATAATTGCAAATCGAAAATAATAAATATCTATGGTGTAATTGGATTTATGTTTCGAATACATAGATTTCTTTGTTTAAATTTTCTTTTATATATTGATAACCCTTATTTGTTAGAATTCTTCCTTTTTTTGTTTTTTCTATTAGACCTAGTTTTAACAAAAAAGGTTCATGATTTTCTAAGATAGTTCTTTCTTCTTCGTCCAATAGCGAACTTAAAGTTTTTATTCCTACTGGACCTCCATTATATCTTTTATAAATTATAAAAAGAATTTTTTTATCGATTTCGTTTATACCACTAAAAGATATCCCTAAATTATCCAAGCAATAATCAACAAATTCTTTATTGATCTGATTAATACGATTTACGATTGCATAATCACGAATTCTTTTAACAATACGAACAGCTTCTCGTGGAGTCATTCTGCAATATTCAGCAATGTATAAAGCTAAATCGTAAGATATGTTTAACTCCAATTGTTTCGAAAGGTTTAAAATGATTTCTGCCAATTCTTCGTTCTTATAGAAAGAAAACTTCATTTCTATTCCAAACCTTGCTCTTAAAGGAGCACTTAAATAGCCCGATCGCGTAGTTGCTCCAATCAACGTAAATTGTTGCAAGGGTATGCGTACCGATTTTGCTGTAATACCTTCCCCCAGAATGATATCGATAAAAAAATCTTCCATCGCAGAATAGAGAATCTCTTCGCAAGTTCGATTTAATCGATGAATTTCGTCGATAAAAAGTATATCCTTGTCTTCTAAGGTTGTTAGGATTTTGGCTACATCTCCTATTTTTGTTAAAGTGGGAGCACTTACAGAATAAAATTTAACGTTAAGCTCGTTCGCGATAATGTTTGCCAAGGTAGTTTTTCCTAATCCAGGTGGACCAGACAAAAGAATGTGATCCAATGCTTCGTTTCGTATACGAGACGATTCAATCATTACTTTTAGTCTATCTACTACATCCTTTTGTCCGATAAAGTCCTTTAAACGTTCAGGCCTAAAAGTTGAATTCACAATAACAAATTAACAAATATATGTTTAGTTTCAAATATTTTTTGTGGAACTACCGTTTCTTTTTGATCTTTTTTAGAATAAAAACAGCTGGCATCTTTTCTATTTGATTAAAATATTCGTTTACTTCTTTAAGATTACAATGAATCACTTTTTCTTCATCTAACGTTAAATTCAAAAAAATAAAACATTCCCAGCTTTCTTTTGAATATTTTTTTAATTCTTCTAAAAGTTTTCTGTTTCGAAATGGTGATTCGTACAACAAAACAACATCAAATTGATCGAGCTTCTGTAAAAAAGGAATTCTTAGATAATTCTCTCGCGGCGGAAAACCAGCAAAATAAAAAGGTTCGTTAATTCCAGCATATACAAGTGCAACACCAAGAGAAGAAATGCCCGGTATAACTTTAATTTGATAAAAATTTTCCTGAGCAAAACGTAAAAACTTATTCCCTGGATCCATAAACACTGGAAGTCCTGCATCTGAAACATAAGAGATCTGTTTATATTTTAATAGTGTATCCTGAATATGTTTAAACTTAACCTTTTTTTCGTCATACAAAAAAATTCGGTTTCTATCGTAGTTTATGTTATGGTGTTTTAATAACGTTGTGATTGAACGAATCGATTCTGCAAAGATAGCTTCGGATGTTTCTAATGTTTTTAACGCTCTTATGGTAATATCATCCAAATTACCAATGGGCGTTCCAATAAGATAAATGATTTTATTCATATTCTACATTCTGTATATAAAAGTTTTTTTCTTTTGCAATTTTTAAAAGAGATTCTTTATTTTTTCTCTTTACAAAAATAGGTACTTTTGCTTTTTCCAACATAAAAATATCTGGAAGAGAATCTCCCACTGCTATTGTAATAGGTTCATCAATATGTTTTTTTAAATTAAGGTATTTCCCTTCGTTGTAAGTATATGGTTCTATGATTTCTGGAAGTAAGATACCATGGGATTGTTTTAACTTCATCCCAATAACATATTCCTCTGGTATTGACCAATAATAAGAGATAGCTTGAATCGCTGGTTCTGGAGAAGCTGTAATAATAAAAATCTTCCACTCCCTTTTTTTTAATTCTTGTACAAATCGATAAAACAGAGGATGAATTCTTATCCCTTGTTGTATTGTATTTCCAGAAGGTAACATGAAATCTTCTATTTTATCGTTCAATGCATTTCTAAAAGAAATTTCTGAATATTGTTTTAGCTCTTGGATTGTAAACCCAGCAAACAGTATTTTAGTCCATCTATAAGCAATTTCTAGATTAATTTCTTCTAATTTATAAAAAACTTTATAAATTTCATCTAATAAATCAATCGCATAGCTTACGTCATCTTTGTTTAAATATGCAAGGTTGAATTTTAACTTAACATTTTCGTAATCTTTTTTATCAACATATTGCCAATGAGATTCGTCCCAAAACCAATCCTCATTACCTTTAATAAGTAGGTTTAAGATTAAATAATTCATTAAATTTGTACCTTGGTCTCCATAAATCAAGGTATTATCGAAATCGAAAACAGCGACGGGATTTTGTATTTCGGAATTTAATAAATCTTCTATAACAGATTTAGTTTCCTGGTTCCATTCTTCTACTAACTTCATAACTTGATGTTAAAATTAGAAGAAGTGCCTTCTATTTCGGGAACTGTTTCTTGAATTGCAACTCCGTCTAAACTTTCTCTTATTATTACATCATTTCGAAAAAAACTTTCTGGCAAAAAATCTTCTGGGTTTAATGCTATATTTTCGAAACGAACTTCGAAATGTAGGTGTGGACCAGTAGATCGTCCCGTGCTACCAGATAGACCAATGATTTGCCCCATCGAAACTTCTTCATTTTCTTCGAGTAAAATTTCCGATAGATGAGCATACAATGTTTCTCTTCCATCGTAATGTTGAATTACAATAGCTAAACCATATCCTCCCATCCATCCCGTCTTTTTAACAATGCCATCATGCGCTGCAACAACAGGTGTTCCAATTGCAACAGCCATGTCTAATCCTGTATGATCTTGACCAAAACGTCTACCAAAACGAGAAGTAAAGTCTGGCTTTTCTACGGGCCAAAGTAGTTTTCTTGGATCAATATCGAAGATCCGTCTTCCATAACCTTGTCTTAATAAATTTTGTAAATATTGTTCTCCAAAAGGAACAAATATATAACGTTTATTCAAATTATTATTAATTTTTTTAACTTCTTCCGCAGTGGTTTGATATTCTAACGCTAACTCCATCAGTTTTTTGGGATAAGAATAGCCTTGGTTTAAAACCCACCGCCCTTGTTTATTTTTATAGGTTTGTATATATTTATTATCAATTGAAACGCGAAGTCTATTTGTATTCGAAAATAATGATACTGCTAAAAGTAAAAAAATAAAAAAAATAAATTTATAAATCCTAGTCATTTTCCTTTCCTTAAATATATATATGTTTGTTTATATATCGTAAATTTATGGTTATAAATTTAAATAGTGATGAAAAATCAACAAAAATCTATTTATAAAAATAAAATTTTTTTATCTCTTGGAGCCATTTCTTTTCATGATTTTTAAGATATTGGTAAATTTCCTCGTAAGAATATCGATCCTCGTTTAAAAAAGAAATAAGAACTTCATCCCCTACTAAATATTCAATTGCTAAATAATCAATTTTAAATTCGTAAATTCCTCTATACCAATCAAAATCAACACATGTTTTTTTAAGCTCTTTTAGAAGAATTAAAGAAACCATTAGAGAATGATATTTTTTTGTATCGCGAATATGAATCTGCCAACCATTACATTCCATATATTTATGTTTACTATGAACTGGAACAAACCTTAGATTTCTTAATACAATGCCCAATCGATTCCAATAAGTTAATTCCGAAATGAATTTTTGCAATTTGTAATCTATAAATGGTGCTCCGAAAATTTCAAAAGGTTTCGTCGTTCCTCTTCCTTCACTTAAATTTGTACCCTCGATTAGACATTGTCCAGTATAAACCATTGCTGTTTTAATCGTTGGCATATTCGGAGATGGATAAATATCGAAAAAATCCTGTTGAAGTTGGTTAGAAAAACTAATTTCTTGTAGAATTTCTTTTTTGGGATAAATCTTTTGAATTGGAACATCTGTCCTAAAAGGAATTAAATATAGAGATGATTTATTATTTTGATTTATTTTTAGCCAATAATAATAAATGAGTTCTGCTGGTGTTAAACCATGTTGATGTAAAATTCCCGAAATACCAACAAAGGATTCGTATTTTTCTTGCAATGGAGTACCTTCGCATCTTCTTTTTTTTAGAATGATAGGATTTGGTCGATCCAAAAGAATGATTTTTAACGTTAAACGATGAATAATAATTGTTTGTAGTACATAATATACAGAAGTCAAAAAGGTGTAATATCGACTTCCAATATCTTGAATGTCAATAATTAAAATATCCAAATCTTCTAAATCTGACAAAGACGGTTTTAAACTTTCGAAATTGTTTCCATAGAGAGATATCCATTGTATATCCGAAAAATAACGATAAAATTCTATGTTGCTTATTGGAATTTGATCTTGTAATTCAGAAAAAAAACCATGTTCTAACAAAAATATTTTATCGATTTTAATAAGTTCAAAAAGATATTTTTTATGATAAAAAGAAAAGGAACATTGATTCGCTATTAAGCCTACTCTTGCTTTTGAGGAAATGAGCTTTTTATAATTAGATACAAACCTATCAATAGAATTAATAAAATTCTTATGATTCATCGCAATGATCTGGGTTTACTTTTTTTAATACATGATTTAATCCAGCCCTTCCTACACAAGAATGAATTTCTATATGTTTTGTTGGATAATTTTCCAAAGCCAATTTCGTAAGAATTGTTGTAATCTTTCCCGGTCCAAAATCAATCACGTAATCGATTTTTGTCTCTACATCAAAAAGAGGAGAAATCGCTTTATCCCAATATAAAACCTGATTCATCATTGCATCTGCTAAATATTCTGCTATATTTTGAATTTTCTGAAGGTTTACAGCATCATCTGTAAAAGAGATCACTGGTATCTTTAAATCTTTACCAGTAATGGTGATATTTTTACAAGCTTCGTCGTTGTAAAAATCGTATATTTTTTCTTTCATTGTATCCCATCGATGAAATGGAGCAGATACAGGAATATAATTCCATTTATAATTATTATTTATAAAATATTCATAATAAAATTTTCGAAATAATGCAAGATTATCTGCATGACCAGTAATAACAAAAATATTTTTTCCGTTAATAAGAGAAATCTTAATAGGGAAGGTTCTTGTATCTGGAAATTTTTCATGAAATTCTTCTATAAGATCTTCTAAAAGCGAAAAAGAAATATTCGATACAACAGCCATAGGATATGGTTTTTCGCGATCAACTTTTAAACTCCATTCTAATAAATCTTTTGGAACCTCTCTAAATCCGTAAGCCTTTTGAACATGATAACCAGCAATTGTATACCATATAATAAATTTATAAATGATTTCTAATAAATCTTTTCCTTTTTTTCCTAATGCAAAAATCACAGCAGCTTGTAGACCACCACTATGCCCAGTGGTTGAATGAATATAAGGAAAAAATTCTTCTGGATCATATCCATTTTTTATGAACGCGTAAAGATTACCCAATTGTGTAATTTGATTGCCAGGAAATGTAATTGTACAAATAGAAAGATGATTCTCTTTGGGATGCTTACGCTTCTCTAACCAATCTTTTAAAGGAAAACCTTCGGGATAAAAAATATCTGAATGGGATTTAATATCGTCTCTATTTAAACAATATTCAATTGCAGCAAAAGCAACATCAAAAAATTCATTTAGATCGTTTCTTTCGTAAAGGATTTGCATTTCTTTAAAAAAAGAATTCCCTTGTCCACCAAACTGAATAAAAAAACGTTTGTTCTCTTTTTTTGCTTTACATAAAAAATAAGGAATCATATTTAAATAGTTCATGAATTTTAATAAAATTGATCTGTCAAGAAATTTGGTTTGACATTAAAAATATAATAAAAATTATTTAATTTCTATATTTTGTAATATTATTATAAAATTAATTTAAGATTTTAGTAATATTTATATAGTATTATTTTTTAGGAGCTTATGAATATGGTTCAATTAAACACGACTCAACATAAAAAACTAATCCAATCCATCGAAGAACAGATAAACTATCTTAAACAATTAAACCCAGGTTTAATAGAATCCGATTCAACTAAAACAATTCGTAATGGTAGACTAAAAAAAGTATTAATCGCTAATCGTGGCGAAATTGCAAAACGATTTTTTTTATCGCTTAAAGAAGAATCGATTCCTTCTGTTGCAGTTGTAACCGATCCAGATAGAGGTCAAACCTGGTACGAAACTGCTGACGAAGTTTTATTTATTGGTAATGCGTTAAATTATACCAACATTCCAGTAATTATTGCAGCAGCTTTACTTAGTAATGCAAATGCAATTTATCCTGGTTATGGTTTTCTTTCCGAAGATCCCGATTTTGTCGATGCAATAAAAATTGCCTCTGAATATTTTAACAAAGAAATCATTTTTATGGGTCCTGATTCTTCTATTATGAGAAAAGTTGGTAATAAACTCGATGCGCGAAGATTAGCAAAACAATACGGAATCCCATTATTCGAAGGAAGTGATTCCATAGAAAGTTTAGAACATGCATACAAGGAAGCAGAAAGAATCGGTTATCCAGTGATTATCAAGTTAAATGCTGGAGGTGGTGGGAAAGGAATGCAAGCAGTCTTTCGAAAAGAAGAATTACCAGATGCAATTGAATCTTGTAAGCGAATTGGGAAGACATTATATAACAACGATAGCTTTTACCTAGAAAAATTTATTGTTAACCCTGTGCATATAGAAGTACAAATTTTTAATGGATTGGCAATTGGAATAAGAAAATGTGCCGTACAAAGAAGAAACCAAAAAATTATAGAAGAAACAGGCGATGTATTTTTAAGTAATTATACGAAGCTATCTTTTTTATCCGCTGCAGAAAACATGGCTCGCATTTCTGGATATAGCGAAGGAGGTGGTGCTGGAACAGTAGAATTTCTCTATGATCCAGACACCGATACTTATGGTTTTTTAGAAATGAATACGCGATTACAAGTCGAACATCCTGTAACAGATCAAACATTAGGGATTGATCTGGCAAAATGGCAAATTTTATTTTTCGATGGAAGAGAATACGAAATTCCTTATACAAAAGTATTAGAAAAACGTTTTGTTAATCAAGAACATACCATAGAATGTAGAGTATATGCAGAAGACCCCGAAAATAATTATATTCCCACACCTGGTAAAATAGATGATTTAGACTTACCAACCTTTAACGGCGTAAGATGTGACTTTGGATTTCGTAGAGGTGATAGAATTTTGCCCGATTACGATCCCATGATTGGGAAAGTAATAACATGGGGAGCGAACAGAAAAGAAGCAATCTTGAGAATGGAACGAGCACTCAATGAATTATATATTCGCGGTGTAACTTCAAACTTATACCAACTATTAAGGATTATTCGTTCTCCAGAATTTAAAAAAGGTGATTATAGTAACAGATTATTAGAAGATCACAAAGAATTATGCCAACCAGAAATTACGCCAGAATTGATTCTTAAATCCATCATCTTTGGAGGCTTAACATCACTCATACAGATATTGCAAGAAAAAGTAGAAGAACTCTTTAAATATAAAGATCTAGAAGAAGTTTTACATCGAATGGATCTACTAAACTTACCTGATAGTTTTGATATAGAAGTCTATGGCTATAAATATAATCTTAAGTTCATTCAATTCGATCTGGAAGATTATTATGTATATATAAACAATCATTATTATGGTAAAATAAAATATTTGCCGTCATTATCCCAGGGATACGATTTTACCCTAAGATACATGAACAAAACCTATTCTGTTCGTATTGATAAACGTCCATCGATTACTATTATACGATTTCCCGATGATTCTGGTAAAGTTCATTATTATAAAATAAAGGTTACACCCAAAGGACAAGTTTCGCAAAAAGATCCTCCCGGATTAGTTCGATCTCCTATTCAAGGAACATTTGTAAAATTTGCAGATAATATCAAAATAGGAGCAACCGTAAAAAAGGATCAGCCGATTATAATTCTTTCTGCAATGAAGATGGAAACTACTGTAAAAGCTCCTTTTGATGGAACGTTAGAATTCTTAATCGAAAATGGAGAAGCAAAAAATCTTATTCTAACAACAACAGCCGACGGTAAAATTATAGGAAAACCCATAAGCGAAGGAGATGTTCTTTTTTATGTAAAATCATTAAGCGAAGAAACTGGTCAATCCCAAGAAACATACTCTCCTTTACCAGAATATAGCTTAATTGCTCCACAGAATACAATAGAAAACGATCTTTTTTCTTCGAATTTCGAAAATAATCTTGTAAATAACATTGATGAAAGCTTCCCTACCTTAATCAACTTGTTAGAAAAAATTTATCTAGGATATAACATCGAATACAAAGATTTGCACCAAATAATTTTAAAAAATCTTAAAGAAATCCCACAGCATTATGATTTAAGTAAAATCTTTAACGAAAAACTTTTTTTAAATTTTATCCAAAGCTATACCGATATAAAGAGACTATTTTCTCCTCTTTTAGTGACCAATTCTTCGTATTTTAGAGAAACCTATCGATTGTTCAACAACTGGGATAACTTTTCTTATCAACCTTCTTCGAATTATCTTTATACTTTAAATAATGTTTATAAACGTTATCATTTATCTGAATGGCGTTCTACCTCCGAAAACACACGATTACAATCTCAAAAAGTATTTTATTTTATTCTTCGATCTTTCCATGCGACAAGAGAAATAAATGAACCAATCCTTTTTGTGTTAGAATTAATCAGCTCCTTCAAAAGACCTTCGAGTGTGTTAAAAACCATTTTAAGAAAATTTGTAAACCAAGAAGAAGCAGAACAAGATCAAACCATTGCCACCAAGATAAACGAAACTTTAAACAAATTAGGTATAAGTCGTTGGAACATAGAACTGATGTATTGGGTATCCAGAAGATATTTGGCAGATCTTAGAAAAATGACCTCGGATCCCCTTTCTTATTCTCATATTAGTCGCGAAGAAGTAAAAAAACAAATCGAAAACGCTCTAAAAAATCCCAGCGATTTATTGATACCAGAAACTTTAAAATTAGAACTAAAAGAAGAACTAGAGAGAAAATTAAAAATACTACAAAAAAAATACCATATTAAAAGGTTATATTCTCCAAAAGAAAATATTTTAATTTACTTACTAAAAGACGAAACAAATGAAATTTATTTTGTTTTTGGTTTAGTTGATCGCGTAATTCCTACTTACGATAAAAATGGCATTCTAATAGGCAGCGAAAATGTAGAAAAAACTAATATTGATGCTGTAAGAGTTCTAAATTCTTATCAATCCATCAAAAGAAATATTGGAAACTACATCGATATTTTAGTTGTCGATAAAGAATTGATCATAGATATACCTTCTAGTTCCAATCAAATCTTTAACTACTCTGTATTGATGAATATTATGTTTCGTTTAATTCCATTTTTTAACGATCCTTCTATTGCACATAACATTATATCTGTAAAATGTAAAACACCATTTAGCGAAGATTTAATCTATAAACAATTCTATGTTACCCAAAAAGAAAAAAAGGTACTATTAAATATTTTAACAGATGATAATCCAACATCTCCTTATTTCGATCCTTCCACCGAAGATACAAAAACATCGCATGTTTATCGCTTAGGTAAATGGACAGTAGATCTTTGGGTAAGAGAATGTTTAGATGTAAATTCTTACAAAGAAATTCTAATTCCAGAAGTAGATTATGATCCAGAAACACACAAAAAAAATACTGTTGGAAGCAAAATCTATTTTGGAAATATAAACCAAATACCCGCTGTTTTATACTTAAAAGATTCGCGTATTAGTGGTGGTGCTACGGGTGATTTAGAAGGATTAAAATACGTAGCTGCATGTTGGTTAGCTGTTATAAACAATTGTCCGTTATATGTATTCAATGATGGTGCAGGTGCTAATATTAGACAAGGAATGGTTTCTTTAAACAGAGCTGCCGAAGGTTTTTTTATGAATGCACTTCTTGGTGCAGGTTATAGTCCCAAGAAAATCTACGAAATGATACAAATACATGATGACAAAAAAATGATATCAATTATTGATAAATTAAATCAATTATTTAATTATAATTTTAACAATTCTACAAACCAAAATTATTATATTGTTGCAGTAGGAGTTGGTTCTTCTACTGGTCTTGATGTATATGGTTCTTCTCAGGCTGCAATACAAATCATGGTGGATGATGAACAATCTTACAGAGTTCTTACAGGTTCTGCTGTGATAAAATCAGTGACAGGCGAAGATTTAACGAATTACGAAATTGGTGGTGCTAGAATTATGAGTAGAATTACTGGTACAGTCGATCTAGTTGCAAGAAGTAATCTTCACTTATTAACTATCATCAGAACATTGCATAATCTATTTGCTAAACGAGAAAAATTAGAAGAAATTAAAAGAAAAATAGGACATACACAAAACAAATTAAATATAGACGAAGTTCTAAATCCAGATATAATTAAAACAAATACCGATGGCAATAGTTATGTACCCTTTAAAGAAGAATATTATGGTTCTGGTGCTTTAATTGGAGGATTTGCAAAATTAGCTGGAAGACCTATTTTAATCATGGGGCCAAGAAATCGTTATGGACTCCGTTCTTATCAAGCATTAATTCGCGCAACCGAACTATTAATCACTTCGAGAAAACTCAATACAGATCAAATTATTGTATTAGGAGATGAATGGTTTAGAGAAACTTACAAAACAGATGCTTTAACTCTAAGAGCAAGACAAGAATTTCTAAAACTGATGACAATAAAATCCAAAACAAGGATACATATTGCAACAACTGTTAAAGGACTACAAAAGGTGATGTTGCATTCCGGAGCAGATGCAGTTATTTTTATCAAAGATCAAAACTATCCGGAAAAGGATAATGAATTCATCAAAAATTCTTCTACACATGTGGTAAATTCCATTCCAGAAGCTTTTGATCTTTCTCTTAAAATAATCCAATTACTATCCGAAAAAGAAGAATCTTCAAAAATCATCGTTCCCGATAAAAAACCAGAACTACCAGAAAATCCTACCCAACCATTCGATATCGTCGAAAATATCATCCAAAGAGTATTCGATAAAGATAGTTTCGTAGAATGGTGGAAAGAAATGAACGATCCCCAAAAAGGTCCTAGTTTGATTACAGGATTTGCAAAACTTAACGGAAAAACTGTGGCGATTTTAGCTGATCAACCCATAATTATGGGAGGAGCACCCGATGCACCAGGTACAGAAAAATTTCGCATATTTACAGAATTAGTCGAACGAAATCAAATCCCTTTAATTATGCTTTCTAATGCGCCCGGTTTTCTTCCAGGAACAAAACAAGAACGATTAAGAATTCAACAAATTGGTGGACGTTCTCTTGATGTAAATGTTTTATCCACGATTCCGATTATTTCTGTAACACTTAACCAAAACTATGGTGGAAGACAAATCCATGCTTTTAGTAAATTCTTACGGCCATGCATCATAGCTTTTTCTTTAAGACGCTCTATTATGGCTGTTATGGGAGCAGATTCTGCATTTGATCTATTCTATGGCAAAAAATATTTTGAACTAAAAAAAGAAGGAAAAGACGAAGAAGCAGAACTTCTTAGAAGCAACTATATTAAAGAATTTAACGAAAAATCCAGAGCAGAAAACGATGCTTATAAGACACAAGTTCTTGATTTTATGATAGATGATGTCTCCGAATTACGAGAGGCTATGATTAAAAGCTATTCTCTTGCTGTGGAAAAAAATAAAATATTAAAACAAATTATTACAAATAATTTATAAAATAATTCTATCTTTATCTTCTTTGGGCCAGCTAATTGCTTGAGAATAAGTTAAAGGCTGGCTTTCTTGATATTCATCTACTCTTATAGGGCAATTTCTTATCCTACAAATTCTACAGTAATTTTGTTTGCAAGGATCAGCATGGGTATGAAACTCTCCTTTTAAATTCGCCTTTTTTAAGACTTTTACTTCGAAATCATGAATTATCGTATTAGCTTCTATAACGGTCAAATATTCTGGTACAACAAAATGAATATCGATATGACAAAAATTTCCCGAAACCATTACCCTTGTGGCATGTGCTGTTATGATTGTTGGTTCATCTATATCATTGATTGCATCGATGATTTTATGAATGATTTCGTAATTTTCTGTATCCAACAAACTATTCGTAGATTTGATCATTATAGTAATTCCAGTATACATAAGATAAAAACCCATCAATATAGCTATAACAGGATCGAGCCAAACAATATCCGTAAAATAAACAATTAACAATCCTAAAAAAATACTGATGGTGGTGTAAAAATCTGTCATTAAATGATGACCATCTGCCTGAAGTGCTTGAGAATTGTATTTTTTACCTTTTAGGATCAAAACATATCCCATTATTCCATTGATTGAACCAGCAATAAAATTTATGAATAACCCTTCGGTAATTTCTTTTAAATGGATTCCTAAATACAACTTTTCGAATCCTTCATAGACAATCAATATACTAGCTAATAGAATTAAACCACCTTCGAAAAAAGCAGAGAAATATTCAATCTTACCATGTCCATAAGGATGATTTTTATCCGCAGGTCGATTTCCAAAAAACAAAGAAAATAAAGCAAAACTACCAGCTAATATATTGATAAGGCTTTCCAATGCATCGGATTTTAAAGCCATCGAGTCGGTAATATAATAAGCCCAAAGCTTTAATAAAAGAATCAAAAAACCACCCAATAGAACAAAAAACATAATCCGAATCTGAGTAGTGTTTAATAAATATACATGTTTTAATTCATTCCACATTTCTTTTATTTCTTGCGAAATCATAAGAATATTTTTATTAAGAAAAATGAACATTTTTAAATTAACAACAAAATTATAATTATAAAGAAGAAAAATTTTTTTAAAATATTGAGACTAATTCTCATTAAAAAAAGTTTGAAAATTAAAACAAGTTGAATGCTACAAAACAAAGAATTTATTTGTAATTAATGATTCTACCTTACAGAAAAGTTAGTATTGCTCCGATGATGGATTGGACTAACCGCCACTTTCGGTATTTTATAAGGCTTATAACAAAATATGTAAACTTATACACAGAAATGATTTCGGAACATGCAATCTACCATAAAAGAAATTCTCAAAAGGATCTAAAACATTTACTCGATTATGATTCTTGCGAACATCCTTTGATATTTCAGATTGGTGGTTCTCATATTCCTATAATCAAAGAATGTGTAAAAATCGTAGAAGAATGGAATTACGATGGTATAAACATCAATTGTGGATGTCCTAGCGAAAAGGTTTTCGAAAATCAATTTGGTGCAATCCTAATGGCTGAACCAAGATTCATCGCAAATATCGTCAAAGAAATTAAAAAGGTTAGTAAACTTCCTGTTTCTATTAAACATCGATTAGGAATAAAATCTAATCATTTAGATAAAACACATTACGAAGATTTAAAAGAATTTATAAAAATCTGTTATAATGAAGGTGGTTGTGAACATTTTATTATCCATGCACGTCATGCTTACTTAGGTAAATATAGTCCCAAAAAAAATCGCGTAGTTCCCCCCCTAATCTATGAATGGGTATATCAAATTAAAGAAGAATTTCCAGAATTAATGATAGAAATCAACGGAGGTATTGATAACATTCAAGACATTCTAAATCATCTAAAATATGTCGATGCTGTAATGATTGGAAGAGCTGCTTACGAAGATCCATACTTTTTGATAGATATTGATGAGGTTTTTTTAAACCAGAAAAATTCGTTATCAAGAAAAGAAATTTTTTTAAAGTTTGTCTCATATGTATTGGATCAGATAGATCAAGGAATTTATCCGCATTCAGTTGTTATACATACTTTTGGTTTGTTTCGCGGTATAAAGAATTCCAACAAATGGAAGCAATACTTAACAAAAGAATTAACAAATTTAAAAAAATATCCCATAGAAAAACTTCCAAAAGAACTTGTTTATGATATACTAACAAAATCATTAGAAATATTACCAGAACCTATCTATGAGGCAAATAGGCATACAATTGTTCTATAAAGCTATCGACGAATATAACAAAAATCAAAGCCTAGAAATAGCAATTAAAATTCAGAATCGATATGCAAATATTATAAAAAATAATTATAAAAAATGGGAAGAATGTAATTTGAATAATCCACTAATTGGTGGAATTGATATAGCATTCGTAAAAAATAACATCATAGCTGGTATAGTGATTTTAGATTCTTTTCTAAATGTAATCGAAAAAAAATTTATTATAACAAAAGCAAAATTTCCTTATATACCTGGTTTTCTTTCTTTTCGCGAATTGGATGCTATTATTCAGTTATTCGATCAAATACAGAATAAACCAAACATTCTCTGCTTCGATGGACAAGGCATTGCTCATCCACGATTTTTGGGAATAGCAACACATGGTGGCATATTGTTAGATATTCCATCTATTGGTATTGGAAAAACAAAATTAGTTGGAAATTATCAAGAGCCACCTCTTAAGAAAGGAAGTAAAAGTGCTTTGTTGTACCAGAATCTACAAGTGGGTTGGGTATTTCGTTCTAAAACAAACACCAAACCTATATTTTTATCGCCAGGTTGGAAGTTTCCATTGGCTCAAATTCCCGATTTTATCCTTCCCTTCTGTAAATATAGAATTCCTGAACCAACGCGATTAGCACATAATTATGTAAATCAAGTGAAAAAAAAATCAACTATTTAACAAAGATTTTATGTAGTTTGGCAATTTCCTTGGTTTATTTTCGAGAGAAATACAAATATGCCATGTAAAACCTTCTACAATTAACTGCTCACTTTCTTTATGGATGATTTTATAAGTAACTTTAAAACGATTAGCCTCGATAAGTTCTAATTTACCATAAATCTGAATTATATCATCATATTTTGCAGGATAAACATAATTGCAATATGCTTCTAGTACAGGAAACATCAACTTATCTTCGCTTTCGATTTCCTTGTAAGACTTACCAGATGCTCGAATTAATTCATTTCTTAGCATTTCGAAATACCTAAAATAATTCGCGTAATAGACAACCCCCATTTTATCAGTATCTCCGTATGGAACTCTATATTCTATCATAATCATAAACTACTCCTGTTCAAAATCGGGAGGAACATAACCTAATTCGTAGACAGGTCCTTTACCCTCGCGAACAATTTTTATTTCGTCGCCTGTACAATCCAATATTGTGCTGTAAAGATTCTTCTTAGGACCATCATCTATAATCGCTTCTACTTGATGACCATAGAGTTTATCCAACGATTCTGGATAAGTGATAAATTCATCCACATCTCGAACAGAGGTTGCCACAAGAGGTTGATCTAATTCGCCCAATTCAAACATCATTTTATGTAATGGATGATCAACAAAACGAATACCAACTTCTTTTCTTCTTCCCATACCTCTTCTATCCATCTCTTTACTTGCAGGTAAAATAAATGTATAGGGACCTGGGGTATAATTCTTCATAAATTTAAAAACAAAATCTGGTATACTCTTAGCGTAAATACCTGCCATAGAAATATCTTTACAAAGCAAACTCAAATACTGCTTCTCGTCCATATTTTTGATTTTATACAACTGAGAAATCGCCTTAGGATGATCCAAAGAACAAACAAAAGCATAAACCGTATCGGTAGGTAAAATATAAATCTTTCCTTTCTTTAAACCTTCTAGAATTTGTTTTACAATTCTTTTTTCTGGATTTTTTGGATGTATTTTTACTAACATATTTTTAATAATGGTTCAAATTTTTGAACCAAATTAATATCATCGCTTTCATTAAAAAATATTTTTCTAAAGCTTTCGAAATAATATTTCTCTATAAATCGATCATAATTGATTTCGAAAGATGTAACAGAATAATTTTTCTCCAACCGAAGCAAACAAAGCTCTAAAAATAGAAGCATCAATTCCTGATTTTGATGGATTTTTTCCAAATCATAATAGGACTTTACGAATGTATAAAAAATGTAATCCCCGATAAATCGACTATACAAAAGATTTAACACAAATCCATCGTTTTTTACTGACTCATTTTTAAAAAATATCCACAGAATCTTTTCTTTGTGTTGTTCCCACAATAATCGTATGATTTTTTGAACAATTTTTTTATAGATAAAACTTTCATCATCTTCTTTAACTCTACAATCATAACTAAGACAAATTGAACTACCATAAAAAGAGACATCCTGAGACTTTTCTTCGCCTGTAATTGTTGGATGGATTAAACAACCCATTCTTTTTTCTTCTTGATGAATAAAACCTAAAAAAGGGCATACATAGATTTGGTCATTATATTTTTCGATAACACTTTCTTTTTGTTCTTGATTGTATCGATACATCAATAATTCAATTCGAGGGAAATCTTGTTTATTTTTTAGTATTTGACTTATTTGATTTGTTCTATCTTGCAGTAATTGATATAATTCTTCTGTTGTGAGTTTGTAATTGAACAAACCACAACAACTTATACAAGAATAGTAATTCTGGCAATGATTCATATTTTTGCTTTAAATTTAAACTTTTTTGATATTGGTTCATATTCTATGTAATCTTTTAGAGATACATAAAAATCTTGGTAGATTAAACAAACCTCTCCAATGTGTTCTTCTAAAAATTTTTTTAATGGCAAATCTTCTTTAAAGATGGGCAATACATGAAAAGGCTTCTCGACTTCTCCTTTAAACAATATCGAAGGAAAACTTAAACCATTATTATAAAAAAAATTGATTTTTGTAATAATAGAAAAATCTACAAACAAATTTTCTAATAGATACTGAAAGCTTACAATAAATGTATCTCTGTCATCGACAGATAACGATTGTAAATTAGAAAGATGATTTTGATTGATTCCTAATGTTAAAATCAGTTCCAACATTTTTTGTATATCTTCTTTGTGTAATAGATAAGATTTTACCAATTGTAATACTGGAATCTGTATGTTTAATAAGTTTAACCTTTTGGCACACAGATAACCAAATTGAATTAGTTCCTTTAAGGGAATTTCTTCGCGAGAATTTACTTCAATAAGATTTTTAGGAAATACTTCTTGATCAAAAAAATCATTAAGTTTTAGGTTGAGTTTATTGTAAGTTTCTATTACAATTGCATTGACGAGTAAAATAAACCTTGTATAAACTTCGGTTAATAAATCTATTCGATCTTTTTGTAGAGTAAAATTTTTATATGGAACAGCTATAAAAGTAGGAAATTCGTTGAATACCTTTTTTAGATTCCAATCTGTTCTAATAGCATCGTAAGAACGTCTTTCTGGATATCGAAAGATTTTTGTAATAGGGTTTCCGTGCAAACTATATGATGCCCAAATCAATTCATGGAGTTCGTGATTTTCTCTTGCATATTTTCGCGCTTCGAATAAAGCATCGCCAATGGATTTTTCGTCGAAAAGATGACGATAAAAGTTTATAGCAAAATCGATGGTTTTTTGAGAATCTGGAATATTCCAGTTTGTTCCGATATAATTAGGAACCCCTGCTTTTAAAAATGCATTTGCTAAGCCAATATTGGATTCTTTGATGGCACTCCTACAAGCATTCAAAAAAACCAAATAGGGAGTATTGGGTAATCGTTCTATTTCTTTGCTCGATAAAACTTCGTTATTTGCTAATAAAATTCCTCCATTAGGATAATTTTCGTTATATACCACATGACCCGCGAAATGTACAATATCATAATTTTGTATTTCTGATAAAAACTTAAATTTTGTAATGCGATCTCCCACATACATCTGAATTTCTAATAAATCATTACTAATTTCTGTGTTTAATGTTTCGAATAAAATATGTCCTTCTTCTTGAGCATCTTCTAAATCCATCGTTGGGTTAACTAACAAAAGAATCTTTAATTTAGTTTTATCGTTTCGAATTTTTTCTTTCCACGTTCCATCAATACTTTTCCCAATACGAAATTTATCTCCTAAAAAAGACTTTCCATCATAGAGCAAATCCCAAGGAATATGTGCTAAGTTCGAATCTATATGAAAAAACAAATAACCTCCATCCAATAATCGAAGCTTTTCTATGATTTCTTCTGGAAAAAATTCAACAAAAAATGTTTCGGAGATAACTTTTAGCTTATTGATTGTTCTTATCGATGTATCGTAATCCAAATCATTCATAGATAAAATAAAGTGATTTATATTTATAATTTCTTTTATAAATTCTTTTATAAATTCTTTTGATATTTTATTCTTATAATGTAGATATTTTGAAGGAAAACGACTTTCTATAAGGTTAAAGACTAAGGTATCATCGACTGTATCAATAATTATGTTAATGATTTCCATTTTAAGGATTTCTTATAAGTTCAGCCATTTCTTTTATAGCTCTTTCTAACCCAACAAATATGGATCGACTTACAATAGAATGTCCAATAGAAAATTCAGAAATCTCTGGTATTTTTGCTAATGGTCGGACATTGTGATAATGAATTCCATGTCCAGCATTCATCTGTAATCCAATACTTACACCATATTCTACGGATTCTTTTATATGGTTTAATTCTTCTTGGTATTTAGATGGATTAAACCTATCGAATAAAACAGCATATTTCCCTGTATGAATTTCTACAGCATCTGCCCCTAATTCTTTTGCAATTTTTATTTGCTCTATAATTGGTTCTAAAAATAAACAAACTTTAATGCTTTGCCTTTTTAATTCTTGAATAATAGATAAAATCTTTTTTTGATCTTTTGTTAGGTCTAAACCACCTTCTGTGGTAATTTCCATCCTACGCTCTGGTACTAACGTTACTGCATCTGGTTTATTTCTAGTAGCTATTTCTAGCATCTCCTCTGTTGGTGCCATCTCTAACGTTAAAGGCAAGAGGGTAATATTTCTAATGATCTCTAAATCTCTATCTTTTATGTGTCTTCTATCTTCGCGTAAATGTAAAGTAATCCCATCAGCACCAGCAACTTCGCATATTCCAGCTGCTGTTGTGATGGATGGATAACTTGTTTTTCTTGCTTCCCTTAATGTTGCAATGTGATCTAAATTTACAGATAAACTTCTCATAACCTCTAAGAATTTAATAATATCTTTTCTAGTAAACTTTTTTGTTTTTCCTTAATTTTTACAATTAACAATGGTAAGCTATGAATGTTTACCATTTGCATTGTGCTACTTCCTACATACAAGAAGTCTAATTTACTACTTGCCCCTTGGGAACCAAATATAACCAAATCTGTTTTTTCTGCTGCAGCTATATTAAGAATTTCTGGAACAACATTTTTATGTTTATAAACAGAGTGAATTTCATAAGGAATAGATTCTTTTAAAAATTCCTTCATTTTTAATACAGCATTTTCTTTTAATTTATTCGAAAATTCTTCTAAGAATAATCCCGTATAATGATATCCAACTGGCACAGCAGCAATGTGAATCAACTTTAATTGAGATTCTTTGAATATAGATTGAATATATTTTCCGTACTCTAACGCTTCTCTGGAATAATCAGAAAAATCCGTAGCTACCATAATTTTCTTTATCGTAAATTCTTCGCATTCCCCAGGGATTAATAGAATGTTACTGTTTAATTTTAGGATAAACTTGATTATATATTCATCCAATGCATTATTTTCTCTGTAATTATACATGATGGATAAATCAATATTTTCTGTTAGAATAAACTTAATAATTTCATCTTCGGAATGCTTATCAAGAAATTCGTAAGAAATAGTTAGATTTTTTTGTAAATAATCTTTAATTTCTTTTTTTATGTTAAAATTGTCGAGATCGAAATAATCATGATTCTCTGTCAATACAGCAATAAATAACTTTTCTGGCTTAATATGGGTTAAAAACTGCTGAATGACTTTTATTTCTTTTTGATAATAATCTTCTGTTAACAACAATAATATTTTTTTAAAAGCTTGCATAAAATCCTCTTAATGATAACTTTTTTATCATTCTATAAAATTGCAATTAAAAAAGTTAAAGAAAATTTATTGTTATTGGATTTTATTAAAAACTAGATGAATGATTAAAAAAAATATCAGGAAATCGCAAAGGCGAAATCCTGATCGATCTTTATGAATTAAACCTTAGGACCGTATGCACTATAATCGAATTCTGAACCTGGACCAGTATATTGTTTAAAGTTTTCTACGAACATTTTTGCTAATTTTAACCTTTGCTCTTCGTATGCTTTTTTATCTGACCAAGTTTCCCATGGATGTAGAACAGATTTATCATAATCATGCAATCTATTGGGAATGTGTAAATTCATTACTGGATCATAAGTGTAATCATCGTGGTCAAGAGAACCATCAAAAATACCATCTAAGATAGAACGCGTTAGTTTTATTGGCATTCTTTTACCAATTCCATATGGACCACCTGCCCATCCTGTATTTACAAGCCAAGCGCGAACTTTGTGCTTGTTGATTTTTTCACCGAGTAATTTCGCGTATTTTGTTGGATGTAAAGGTAAGAATGCAGCACCAAAACAAGCAGAGAATGTTGCTACAGGTTCTTTAATACCTCTTTCTGTTCCAGCTACTTTTGCTGTATATCCTGATAAAAAGTGATACATAGCTTGTTCTGTCGTTAATCTTGCAACGGGAGGTAATACACCGAAAGCATCTGCTGTTAAGAAAATAATATTGGTAGGATGAGGACCAATCCCGCTATCTACTCGGTTGTCAATATGAAAAATGGGATAACTTACCCGAGTATTTTCTGTTTTAGAAGCATCGGAAAAATCTACACTTCCGTCTGGTCTAATAACAACATTTTCGAGTAATGCATTTCTTTTGATAGCAGCATAAATTTGCGGTTCATCATCAGGATTTAAATTTATACATTTTGCATAACATCCACCTTCTAAATTCCAAATACCATAATCGTCCCAACCATGCTCGTCGTCCCCAATTAATAGTCTTTTGGGATCTGTGGATAGCGTAGTCTTACCTGTACCACTTAAACCAAAGAATAATGCTGTATCTCCTTTATTTTTGTCCATATTAGCAGAGCAATGCATGGTTAAAATACCTTCTAGTGGTTTATAATAATTCATCACAGAAAAGATGCCCTTTTTCATTTCTCCACCATATTGGGTACCTCCAATAATTTGGATCTTTCTTCCCAAATGAAAGATAACAAAAGCCTCTGAATGTAATCCCAATTCTTTCCAATCAGGTGCAGTATAACCAGATGCATTAATTATGGTGAATTCGGGTTCTCCAAAATTTTCTAATTCTTCTTTAGTGGGGCGAATAAACATATTTGTAGCAAAATGATGTTGCCATGCTTTCTCGGTAATGACTCTTAATGACATTCTAGTTTCTTTACGAGCACCAACAAAGCCATCAAAAACGTATAAAGGCTTTCCGCTCAAATATTCCATACAGCGTTCAAGAAGAATGTCGAAGGTTTTTTCGGAAATAGGTTGGTTGATTTTACCCCACCAAATATTCTTTTCGCTACTGGATTCTTTAACAAAAAATTTATCGTTAGGAGAACGACCTGTATAAATACCTGTATCAACGGACATTGCACCTAAATTTGTTAAAACAGTTTCTCCGTTTCTTTTTTCGTGCTCGAAAATCTCATCATAACTAAGATTTCTATATATTACCGGTGTATTTTTAATATTTAACAGTTTCTGGATAGTGTTTGTACTCATAATCTACTCCTTGACATTGTGTAAAAAAATTAATTTAAAATAGTTAAAACTAAATAATTAAAATTTATTACTAAGTCAAGAGATTTCTATCAATTCTTAAGTTTTTTTGAGTTTAAAGTGAATAAAAACCACAGAGATTTTTAAAAACTCTCTGTGATGATAAATTTATTTATACATTGATCTTTTCTAAGTTTTTTTGTATTTCTTCGTCGGTTAGTTCATAATCTTCTAATTGACCATTCAAATAAGCTTCATAAGCAGATAAATCTAAATGTCCGTGTCCAGAAAGATTAAAGCAGATTACTTTTTCTTGGTTATTTTCTCTACACTGAATTGCTTCTTGAATTGCTGCATGCACAGCATGGGTAGATTCTGGCGCTGGGATTATTCCTTGTAGTTTCGCAAATTCAACAGCAGATTTAAAACATTCATTTTGATAATATGCTTTCGCTTGTATATAACCATCTAACAGCAATTGACTTACCAAAGGAGCTGCACCATGATATCTTAAACCACCAGCGTGAATTGGACTTGGAACAAAATTATGTCCAAGTGTATGCATAGGCATCAATGGTGTCATACCTACGGTATCGCCAAAATCATAAGTGAATTTACCTCTTGTTAGGGTTGGACATGCTGCTGGCTCAACTGCAATCACTTTGATTTTTTCATTTTTTGTTAATGCATCTTCTAAGAATGGGAATACAAATCCAGCAAAGTTAGAACCTCCACCAACCGAACCAATCAATACATCTGGCTTAATCCCTAATTTTTCGAACTGTTTTTTTGCCTCTAACCCAATAATAGTCTGATGCAGTAAAACAAAATTTAAAACAGAACCCAAAGAATACTTTGTTTTTTCGTCTTTTACTGCAACCTCAATTGCTTCGGAAATAGCAATGCCTAAGGAACCAGGAGAATTGGAATGTTCACTTAAAATCTTTCTACCTGCTTCTGTTAGGTTCGATGGCGAAGGAATTACCTTTGCACCAAACATTTGCATCATAGTTTTTCTGTAAGGCTTTTGATGGTAAGAAACTTTCACCATATAGATTTCGCATTCTAAATCAAACAAAGAACATGCATAAGCTAATGAGGATCCCCATTGTCCAGCACCAGTTTCTGTGGTAATTTTTTTTACACCTTCTTTTTTGTTGTAATAAGCCTGAGCGATGGCTGAATTTGGTTTGTGTGAACCTGTTGGAGAAACCCCTTCGTATTTATAATATATTTTTGCTGGTGTATTTAGATATTTTTCTAATCGTCTAGCACGGATGAGAGGTGTTGGTCTCCAAATTCTATAAATATCCAATACTTCGCCAGGTATATTGATCCATTTTTCTCTACTCATCTCTTGCTCGATTAAAGATACTGGGAATAAAGGCATCATATCTTCTAGCGTTATTGGTTGTTTTGTTGCAGGATGAAGTGGTGGTTTTAGGGGATTCTTTATATCCGCTTGGATATTATACCAACTATCGGGTATTTCTTTTTGATCTAACACATGGATATATTTCTCTTCTTCTAAAAGATTCATAATATTCTCCTTTTAAGATTTAATTTTTTTAAAGATAAAACTATATTAAAATTACAATTTTATTTGTAAATCATTAATCGACTGATTCAAGTAATCTTTGTATCTTCTCGTGCTGATTTGTTTCTTCGTAAAATTTAATTAATTCGCGAATATATTGGATTTTTTTATCGGGATCCTCTTCTTGTTGTATTTTTTTTAGTAGTTCCTTTTCCAATGGATGGTTGATTTCTTTATCCTCGAAATTCTCAGTATCGGGTTTAAACGAACCACCAAAACGTTCTACGGCAGGCGAATTGAATTCATCATGGCTAGTTTTTTTTATGTTGAAAAATAAACCTATTCCTAACAATATAAAAATACTTGCAGCAATGGGAACATACCAGAAGGTTTTATGTTTTCCGTAAAGAAGTTGTTCCGAAAACGTGGATAAAGGTTTTGATAGTTTTGTTGAAGAATTGTTTTTTTCTATTAAGTTTTGCTCTAAATCCTTTAAACGTTCTTCTAACTGCAAAAAAAACATTTCTTTTTCTGGTATAATATCTTGATTTTTTGTTTGTATATATTGTTTTAACTCTTCTAAGTAATTTTCTAAATCTTTTTTTTCATTCATAAATCAAAAAAATCCATTACATTAAATTTTCCTTCTTTAAGGAGTTCTTTTTTTAACAATTCCTTTGCTTTGTGTAATCTACTTTTTACTGTGCCTAATCTTATCGCTTTTACTTCTGCAATTTCTTCGTAAGTTAATCCATCAAAATATCTCATGATAATCATTTCTTTATATTTATATTCTAATTTATTGATTATATAAATTAGATATTCGTAAAGCTCGCTTTGTTCTTGCTGTTGTTGAATTTTTTCTGCCGAAAAAATAGATATTTCTTTCTCCGCATAAGGATTAACTTCTGGATTAATATAATTCGCTTCTCTTTTTTTTGATTTAAGATGATCCAATGCTTTATTTACAACAATTCTATAAAGCCATGTATAAATATTTGATTCTTTTTTAAATTTTGGTAATGCCAAATAAGCAGAAATAAAAGCATCTTGCAAAACATCCTTAGCCTCGTTTTTATCTTTTATTATGCTATATGCTTTAAAATATAAACGTTCATAATATGGCTTAATCAATTCGATAAAATCTGATTGACTTCCTTTTAGAACATTATCGATTAGCTGATCTTGATTTTGATTAATATTGGTCATATTTTTTCTAAATTTTTTTTATAATTCTATGAATGTCAATAATTATTATTCTTTTTTTTGTTTTATCCATTCCTCTTGGATCATTTGGAAAAACAATAACGTAATACCTATGACAATTAAACTATCAGCTAAGTTGAAAGTTGGCCATGTTTGCCACGATAAAAAAGAAAGGATTGGTATATTTTCGAATTGTTCCCAACCAAACCAAATGCACTCTACAAAATCTACAACACCGCTTATATAACCCGGTTTTGGCCCCAAAGAAAAAATCCATTCTCGTGTTTCTACGGATTTAATAAATAATTTATCGATAAAATTGCCTATTGCACCAGAAAATATTAATAGCCAAATAAGCGAATTTCCAAATTGGTCGTTTTTCCAGCGGTAGAAAAACAAAAAAATAATTGCAAAAAACGTTAGATATATACCAATTACAGGTGCGGAAGGACCAGCTCCAAAAATAAAGCGATCGTTAAAAACAAGCCTTAACTTTATGTATTTACCATCCTCTCCTAAAATTGGAATATAAGGAATTCCATCAATTAATGCATTCAAACGATAATTTCTTACATTTTCTAATTGGTGATAAGATAAATAAAAATTTAAGTGATCTGTCATCCACTTCTTCGAAATCAAATCCAAAGAAACTAAAAAGATCAAACTAATCAACCACCAAATGGGATAAACCTTCCCAAAAGGTTGATCAAAACGAAACCAAGAAGAATTTCCACTTTTATTTTGATTGTTCATATCCATAAACGAAAATTAAAAATGGATTTTTAAGTCAATCTTTATAATCTATCATCATACAAACGTTAAAAACAAAAAAATCGAACATTTTAAAACTTTGACCGTAAAAAGACCTAAAAAAAAATGACCAAAATTTTGTGCACTGCACAATAAAAAGGAAATGATATGATCAATAACCAAAGAAAAACTAAAATCAAAAAACGATATTTAACGTTGACTGGTTTAGCCACAATCACAGGATTTTTTAATTATACCCAAAACGTAAAAACGAGTACAGACATCAATCACCAAGCTTATTATGCTTCCGAAGAAAACCAATATCAAATTCAATTGAAGGCATTGAAAGAATATATTCTTCAAAAAAATCCACAAATCCAAGTTGGCGAAATGGATCGTTTGGTAAATACAATCTATCGAGAATCAAAAAATCTTAAGCTTCCAGAAAACGCGACGATATTAGGAAAAAAAGTAAATCCCTTTATTTTTCTTGTTGCCCTGATAGAAACAGAATCTACTTTTAATAAATATGCTATCTCTTATGCAAATGCAAGAGGTTATGTTCAAATTTTGCCACAGACTGCTATGTGGTTAAAAGAAAAAGAAAATCTTCCTATTTCTTTATCGGAATTACACTCTACCGAAATTAATGTTATGCTAGGTGTAAAGTATTTAAACATTCTCTCTACACAATTCAATGATTTAAAACTCATTACATTATCTTATAATGCTGGTGATGGAAATGTAAAAAAAGGTATTTACGATATACGATACTGGATAAAAGTTCAAAAAAATTATGAAGATTTTAAAAAATTCTCAGAGGCTTACCAAAAAAATATTGCGAAAGAGGAATAAATTTAAATTTTATTGATTAAAATCTTTATGATTTATGAGGTTTATTTTAATCTTAATCCTAATTCTTAGTAGTTGTACATTGACAACAAAAAAAAGGACCACTCAAGAAGTTTTCTCAACAGAAAAGATACATTGGTATCAATACTATCAAATCATAAAAATATCAAAAAATAATTATAATAATTTTATAAATTTAATTGAACAAAAATCCATAGAAATAAAAAAAGTTCACGTAGATTCTAGTTATGTTTATTTTAAAATTTCTCATTATGATTATCACAACCTTAAACAAGAAAATTTATCCATAGAAACTGTACAAGATTTCCCTTTTATTTGGTGGGATAACGATCTAACCTTGCGAAAAAATTCCTTAAAAACAATGATAGAAGGATATAAAGATTACGAATCGATAACGAAAATTATCTTTTTCTTAAAAGAAAAATATCCCCAATGGATTCGTATAAAAGAATTAGGTAAAAGTTATAATAACAAAAGCATCTATTTAGTTCATCTTACGAACCACCAGAATAACAATCCCTATAAAATACCTGTATATTTTAATGCATTACATCATGGTAATGAACTCTTAACCATTGAATACATTCTAGATATGATATTTTTACTTTTAGGAGAAAGCAATATCGATATCAACCAACTAAATTCTTTACAACAAAATTCTTTAAAAGCAATTCCCTTGCAAGAACGAGAAGTGATTCTAAACAATTTGGATATTTTTATTATTCCAGTTGTTAACCCTGATGGATTGGATAACTTTTGGTATAAATCCATCCACAAAGGAAGAAAGAACTATCGCAATGTTGATCTAAACCGAAACTATCCTATTTATTGGAATTCTTCTTCCTTAGAAGCATCTAGTTCCCTCGTAGAATCTTACAAGTTTCGAGGATTTTCTCCTGGTTCCGAAAAAGAAGTCCAATATATAATAAATTTTCTTAAAAATGATTCGTGTAATTTTGCAATTAGTTATCATACTTATGCAAATAAAATTTTAATTCCTTATACCATAGAACATCTTTGGAATCCTATTCCAGACAGAGCATTGTATTTTGCTAAAAAAATCTTACAAAATAGTTTTTCTTACAGAGCTAAAAACTACGAATTAGCGAGAAAACTTTACGCTGTTGATGGCACAGATCAAGATTGGATTTATAATCGTACTGGCTGTATTGCTTATATCGTAGAAGGTTCCATGAATCTTCCAGAATATTCTGTTGCAAAATATAGTATAATTGGACTAAGACCCATTTGGTACAACTTACTTAAAATTGCCCTTGAAGAACCACGGATAGAATTGGAATTCTTCGATAACAAAAATCAGCCAATAAAACCAGATATAACGATAAACAATTATTACATTTTCGAAAAAGAATCATTTTCTTTCTATAAGAATCGTTGGATCTTTTATTTAGGTCCCAACAAAAAACTTGATATTACCATTAAGTATAAAAACATAGAAAAAAACTTACAGTGGGAATGTTTGGATATTTGTAGAGAAAAAATTTATTTGACAAATATTTGATTGTAGAAAAATAATTATTTGTTATTTATGAATCGAGCAATTTTATTAAAACAAGACATCACAGATGATATTCGTGATGAATTCAAAAACTGTAAAGAACTTGCTGTGGATTGCGAAATGATGGGTCTAAATCCATTTCGTGATAGACTATGTCTCGTTCAGATTGCAAACGAAAATGGATCTTGTGCTATTGTGCAAATTGACGAAAAAAATCCACCCAAAAATTTAAAAGAAGTTTTAGAAAGCCCACAAATCGAAAAAATCTTTCACTATGCTCGTTCGGATATGTTATTTCTTAAAATGCGTTTGAATATAGAAGTAAAAAACATCTATTGTACAAAAATCGCCTCTAAGATTGCAAGAACCTATACAGATAAACATGGTTTAAAAGAAATTGTCAAAGAATTTTTTGGAGACAACTTAGATAAAACTGTTACCTCTACGGATTGGGGAAATCCCAACCTTACCGATGATCAGCTTATTTATGCTCAAAACGATGTAATCTATCTTTTTCAGATCAAGCGTATTTTGAACGAAATGCTTAAAAGAGAAAATCGATATGAATTATACCAAAAAACTTTGAATTTTTTACCTACAAGAGTAGAGTTAGATATTCAGGGTTATACAGAAGATATTTTTGCTCATTAAGATACTTTGATATGTTTAAAAATATTCAAATAACGTTGAATTAATAAAAGATTCATACTACCAATCTTGTTTTTTAAAAAGTCGATAAATTTTGCATTTGTATAATGGATTTCTTCTTCGGGATATTGTTTTTTAAATTCCATTTGGATATTAAAAACAATTTTTTGAATGTATAAGATTAATTTTTGATATTTCGAATAATTATTTTTTTCTTCGTCAGAAAGATGGTTTAAGATATTTTCTACCCACCATTCAAACAAAAATTTTTTGATAAACTCAAAAGGAATTACTTTTCGAATTAAATTTTTTTCTGGGTTTACAATCTGATGAATACTTCCCGTCTGTAAATCCAGTAAGTATTGCTTATTCATATTAAAAAAAACCAAAGGTCCTAAATGATACATAAATAATTTTTTATCATCTTCTGGAATACGAAAATTTAACAGAATAATTTGTTGGTTCAGTTCAAACAATGAATTCAAAAATTTTTTATACTGATTAATTGCTTCTTCTTTAGAGAGAATCTTTTCTTTTTTCATTAGAGTTCTTACTATTTGGGAACGTACTATCTGCGGATTTGCCCCTAAATGCGTATCGATGTAAAAAACATTGATAAAACATTTTTCTTCTTGGCTTAGTTTGTTAAAATCATAAGATAAGTAATAATACATCGAAGAATTCCACAAAAAACGTCCGCTTGTATCAAGAATATTTTTGTTAATGTATTGATTTTTAGGACTTTTATCGATTTCTTTTTTGATGATTTGAGTATTTGCATGGATCAAATTTTCTAATTTTTCGTTTTCTTTTGATGGCTTTACAGGTTCTTCTTTGGCAAAAAAATTTTGGACATATTCGCTTAGATCTTCCTTAAAAACTAAGGAATATCTATATTCTATACCTGGCGAATATTTAATCTGCTGAGAAATTCTTTTATCTTTTTCGTTTTTATTATAATGCAACAAAATTTCAAACTGCTTTAACATTTTTTGAATTTTTTGCAATTTTATATAACAAGTTTTCATTTGATAATCAAAAAATTGTTGGTAAAACAAAGTCTGCTGGGAAATTTTCGGTAATAACAATTTCTTGATAGTTTCTAATTTTTCTAAATTTATTATATAAAATTCTCTTAATTTATCGTAGTACAAAGCAAGCACAATAAAATTGATTTTATTTGTGTTTGGTTCGTCCTTAAAAAAAGTATAATATTCGCGATTTGCTTCTTGGGTAATGGTATCTTGTGCCATTTCTAGAATGATATTTTTTATTTTATTCAACATTTCTTTTAGGATTAGATCTACTTCCTTTACTTCGTAGAAAGCTTTGTTTTTTTCTTCAGTGGTTAATATATTAGCATTTAAAAGTTGGTACATCATTTTTATATTTTCTGTGTAGCGCTCTAGAAAAGGGATTATCCCCTGACTAAAATCTTTTAACTCTTCCATTGTTTGTTTTTTTATTTAGATTTGTTATTTATTAAAAATTGTCAATAAAAATTAACATTGACGAAGAATTGTTAAAAAGAAACGTGAATTTATGTTGTATAAAGCAGAAGTATTAAAATCTCGTAAAAGAGAAAATCTTCTTCCTTTCATTTTAATAAGTTTTTTAATATCTGCAATTTTTATTCTGATTATTTCACTATTTTTTGTTCAAATTTATAAAATTCTACCTTATGGAAGTGATCAGGCAAATAAAAGCTATTATGTTATCAACGTATTTTCTAAGAACTTTCGAGAAAACGATTATGTAGTAGCAAGAATCAACGATCAAATCGTAGTTGTTGGTTTAATCTTAATCCAAGGACCTGCAAAAATACAAGTTAATAACGACGAGATTCAATTGCCTAGTAAAAAAATCCTTTTAAAAAATCCACTGCCAAAAGTATTCAATAAAAAAGAGGAAATCCAACTAAACCAAGAGGAATTTTATATCATTAGCGAAACTTCCCTCGATTCTTTTTATTTTGGCAAAATCCATAAAAACCAGATTATGGGAAAAGTACTTTTTCGTTTTTAGAATGTTCCACCCCAAAATATTCCAATAGTAAACCAATCTTTTGGTTTTGTAACATCAAACTTGATTCACTAATAGGATTAGAATAAGTATAAAGATTTTCCATTTCTTTGTATAATCGAAGTAAATCCAAAAATAAAGAATTTTCTTCTAAGATTTTTCGGTATAATTCATTTGTTTTTAGGTGTTCTTCTGGAATAGAAAAAGTGCATTCTTTAATGAGTAAGTAATATCCATAAATATAGAATAATTGTTCTACAATATAGGGTTTGTTCAAAAGTAATAGATCTTCGTTATTAAAATAATATTCGATTCGATTTTTATAATTTTTCCATAGTTTCCAAAAATAAGAAATCAGTTCTTTTAATTCGTGCATTTTTTCTAAGGAGATTTGGTTTAATGTTTGAAATTCTTGTTCTAATCGTTGTTGTACCCGAGGTTTTTTTAAAGCTTTTATAGTATGATCTTGAATTACGGGATGTGCACCTTCCCACGTTTCGTTAATAATTGCATCGTTCAAAAGACGCGGTAGACAACTAAAATCGTTTAGGATACCATTTCCTCCATGTAAAAGAATGGCTTGTCGAATGTTGGAGGTTGCAGTTATTGTAGAAATATATTTTAACATAGGAGTAAGAAGTTGTGACAATACATCATTTTGTTCGATTAAATAATAGTTCTGGAAATTTGCCAAGGTAATTACAGTATGTTTTAAGATCATTTTTATTAGTTCTACTTTTGTTTGAGGAAAATCAATAATTCTTCTACCATAAGCAGTGCGTTTTGTTGTATAAACCATACTTTCCATGATGGAACGTCTACTCATACCAACCGCAGCAACTCCAACATGAATACGCGAAATATTGATCACATACTTAATCAAATTCGCTAATCCATGAACAGGTTTTCCCAATTCCTCTGCATAAGTTCCATCATAGATGGATTCTGCGGTTAATTTTCCTTTGGATCCAATGATTTCTTTTTTTCGAATTAAATAATAGGAATTTCTTTCTCCATTGGGTAATAACTTAGGAACTAAAAACAATCCTATGGTATTTGTACCTTCTATTTTTGCTGTGGTTACCCATAAATCCCCTGGGTTCGAACAAAACCATTTTTCTCCGATTAAAACGTATTTCGCTGGATTCTCGGAATCTCCTTCTTGAACTTTTCTTGCAATGGTACGATTCGCTGCAACATTTGAACCACCTACTCGTTCTGTTACAAACTGACCACACATAAAATGACTTTTTGTTTCGGGCGATGCAATAAGAGGCAAATATCTTTCTTGCTGCGACTTTGTTCCAATTGCTTTAAGAACACGAATCATACCATCTGTCATAGCCAAAGGACAATTGATCCCAGCTTCTCCGTTTAAATTCGAAAGATAAGCTAATGCCATACGATGAAACATTGTAAAAGGATGTTTCCAATTGGGATGATAATCTAAATTCACCAATCCCCATTCGAAACAAATTCTTCGAATTTCTTTTTGTTCAAAACAGTAATCCACTTCGTCGATACGTTCACCAGTCCTGTTATAATGAATTATTTTCCCTAAATTTTCTTCTCTGTGGGCAATTTCTGTCAACTCGTCCAATATCGTACCAACAACATTACCAAAACCCTTTAAATGATCCCAAACTGCTTTAGCATGTTCGAAAGAATATTGATTTTCGATGATTTCTTTTACAAAGATGCGTTGCAAGAGTTTATCTTCTAGAAAAAAGTTTTTTCCTCTTACCCCTGTATAATTAGAAATATCATAAGGTTGTAAACCAGGATTGATAGATTGCGTTTTTATAAAAGTTGATTCCATAATCAAACAACAAAAAAAATGTTTTCTTAGTCAATCTTTTTTTATTTTTGGATATTATGAGTACAATTACACAATTAAACGAATTAATTTCTAATATCATCAACTCCAGCAAAAATTTTTCTTACGATGGTCGTTATAATTTACATCCATTGAGTTACAGACGTTTTCCTACGAGAAAAGTAAGAGTCGGTAATGTATATGTTGGTGGCGATGAGTCCATACGAATTCAATCTATGACTACAACACCAACCCTAGACATAGAAGCTACTGTTAAACAAACAAAAGAGTTATTCGATGCTGGATGCGAAATTGTTCGAATCACAACGCGAAACCCAAAAGAAGCAAAAGCAATCAAAGATATAAAAGAATTATTGATAAGAGATGGATACAATGGTCCCATCGTTGCTGATGTTCACTTTTCGCCCCAGACTGCTTTAATAGCTGCGGATTATGCAGATAAAGTGCGTATCAACCCCGGAAATTTCGTAGATACAAAAAAATTCGAACTAAAAGAATATACAGACGAAGAATACGAAAAAGAAATTTTTAAGATTCAAGAGGCATTCTATCCACTGATTAAAAAATTAAAAGAACAAGGCAAAAGTCTACGAATTGGGACTAATCATGGTTCTTTATCAGATAGAATTATGAATCGTTTTGGCGATACCCCCGAAGGAATGGTAGAGTCTGCGATTGAATTTATTAAAATTGCAGAATATTATGATTTTAAAGATATCGTCGTTTCGATGAAGGCTTCTAACCCTTTTATTATGATTCAAGCTTATAAGATGCTTATTGAACGGTTCATTAAAGAAAAAATGAATTATCCCATCCACTTAGGCGTAACAGAAGCAGGTGATGGTAAAGATGGTCGATTAAAATCCTATGCTGGTATTGGATTACTCTTGTTAGAAGGTATTGGCGATACAATTCGCATTTCTCTTACCGAAGATCCAGTAAACGAAATTCCTGCAGCAAAAGAATTGATCCGTTTTATCGATAAGATTCACCAAGAAAATCAATCCTTATACCAATTTTTAGAAAACCAAACGGGAAAAATCACTTACCCATACGAAATTAAGCGAAATACCAAAAATTTAGATGACTTTTCTATTGGTAGCAATTATCCTATAAAATGGATAGTAGATTTTCCCAATCAAACCAATCCTGAATTCTACAAAAATATTCTAAAAAACAAACCAGATTATTTTTTAATACAAGAAAATCATTTTAATCAAATCCAACAAAATGAATTATTAAAAAGCATTAAACCAATCATCCAACTAAATCAAATTTCGAAAGAAAACATTCAAGAAATCTTGAATCAAATCCCCAACGCGAATTTTTGGTTAGATTTAAATCATCCATTAAACGAAACCCTAAATATAATAAAACATTTTGATTCATCAATCTTGTGGATACTGGATTTAAGTAAATTACAACTAAACGAAATCATCGATACAATTGAAACCTTAAACAAACAAGATTTAAACCTTGTCTTTACTTTAGATTCTTGGGATATCATCCATTTATTTAAATTCTTAAAAAATAAAACAAATCTTCCTTTTCTTTTAAAAATTGATCTTCATCAGCAAAAAGATCGATTACCCTACTTAGGAGTATTCGGTGCAGGTAGCATTTTTTCTAGCATAGGAGATTTAATCTACGTTCGCTCTGACGATCCCCTATCGAGTTATGAATTCGGAAGCGATATTCTACAAATTACAAGAACAAGGCTTAGTAGAGCAGATTTTATCAGTTGTCCTTCTTGTGGAAGAACCTTGTTTGATTTGCAAGAAACCACACAAAAAATCAAAGAACTTACCCAACACTTAACTGGTGTAAAAATTGCCATCATGGGTTGTATCGTCAATGGATTAGGAGAAATGGCAGATGCAGATTTTGGTTATGTGGGAGCATCGCCCGGAAAAGTCAACCTCTACAAAGGAAAAACACTCATAAAGAGAAATGTTCCCGAAGAAGATGCACCAAAAGAACTAATCGAAATCATTAAAGAAGCTGGTATGTGGATTGATCCATAGATGATAGATCAGTTTAACATTTTCGATTATTTCTTTTTAAAATTTGGTGGTCTTTTCTCGAGAAAAGCATTGACCCCTTCTAATGCATCTTCGGTTGCTGCTAATGTTGCAAACAATTCACTCATATAGTCTGCTGCTTTGTGGTATTCTAAATCACTCATTCGATAAATTCCTGTTTTACCAATTTCTAATGCAAGAGGGCTTTTGCTTGCAAGTTTATTGGCAAGTTCGAGGGTAGCTTCTTCGAGTTTATCATCCTCTACTACGCGATTGATTAATCCTAATTGCAAAGCTTCTTCTGCATAAAGAATATCACCCGTTAAGATCATTTCTAAGGCTTTTTTTCTCCCAACAAGGCGAACAAGTGGTACAGCAGGTCCTAAACAGATTAAGCCAACATTAATAGCAGTGGTACCAAATTTTGCACTTTTCGAAGCAACAGCAAAATCGCACGCGAAAACTAACCCTGCTCCGTTTGCAACCGCATATCCATGCACTTGTGCTATTACTGGTTTTTTCATATTGGCTATGGTGTGATTATGCTCATCCATTAGTTTGATAAATTCTCTGTATTCTTGGTGCGTTCTTCCTTTACGAAATTCTTCTAATTCTATTCCAACAGAAAAATGCTTTCCATTTGCTTTTATAATTACTACTCTTACATCATCATCTTTATCAAAAGAAATTAAAGCATCGTTAAGTTTTCTTGCAAAAGGAACGTTAAAAGTATTTTGTTTATCTGGTCTATTCAATATAACATATCCAATTTTGCCTTCTTTGGATGTTAAAATTTCGCTCATAAATATTTTTTATCTTTAAGAAATAACATGTCAAACTTTATTTTATGCTTGAAAAAACAAATTCATAGGTTTTATCCCAACTCAAAATATTATAATAATTTTATAAATTTTTATTTATATTAAACAATTCCTACATTTTTTATAAAATTTATATTTTATATTATAAAATATTTTAATTTAAATCATTTAGAAAAAAAGTATTGAACAATTTTGCACAATTATTTATATTGTGATCATAAATTAAACAAGGAGAATGTATGAGTGCTACGGTAAATTTTAAAGGAAATCCCATCCATTTGATAGGAACACCATTACAACCCGGTTCCATCGCACCACCAACAACTGTCGTAACAAAAGATTTACAAGAAATTGTGATTGGAAAACCATCCAGTAAAAAACAAATTATCATCGCAGTTCCATCGCTAGATACAGGTGTATGTGAAAAAGAAACGAAAACATTCAACGAAAAACTACAATCTTTGACGAATGTAGAAGCTGTGGTTGTTTCTATGGATCTACCTTTTGCTCAACGAAGATTTTGCGATAGTTTTAACATTGCAAATCTAACAGTTGCGTCGGATTTTCGTTATAGAGACATGGAAAAATGGGGTGTTGTAATTGCAGAAGGACCTCTTAAAGGTTGTTTAGCAAGAGTTGTTTTTATTGTCGACACAAACGGAAAAATTACCTACACACAAGTTGTTCCAGAAATTGGTCAAGAACCCAACTATGACGATGTATTAAAAAATATATAAAAATTCAAAATGTATTGTTTTTTCTAATTGACAAAAATTCTTTTATAAATCATTCATTTATCATCTAGCCGCATTTTGGCGGCTTTTTTTAGGAGAAAATAATGGCTTTACTTCAAGAAACCCTTCGTCAATTTAAAGAAAATGATTATACAGTAAAATTGGTATCTACGATTTTTAATATAATCCCCATGGAAAAATCCTATGTATTCTATAACGAATTCGAAAATGGTTTAAGAAGAATTATACCAAGCTTAACAGAAGAAGATTTACAGAAAGCTTATCAGTTTTTAGACGATCCAAAAATTCAATCCACATTAAAAGCATTTATCTATGTAGATACAACAGACAAATTGATTTCCAGCTTTGCTGGCATCAAAAATGTTTTGAATCTTTTTGGTATGGGAAGCAATCAAAAAAGAACCTTCGAATCAGATCCAGAACAAGCGTTAGATGCTGCTGTAAAAGCCTTAGTCATTGCTTATGCAGTGAACCATCTCTATTCTGGTGATTTAAAATCAAAGATGCAAGAATTAATTCAAACGCCTGCTGGTGTAGAACTATTGATATATTATTCGTTGATAGAAATTGCTTTACCTTTTACAGACAACTTAGTAGAAAGTAGTTCGAAAGTTATATCCAAATTATTAGAAAACCAACATCAAATCGAAAATAAGTTCAATACATTAGGAATTGGAAAATTAGAGAATACAACAGAATTATTGAATGCATTCCAAAATATCATTCCTAACTATCTTGACAGAGTAAAAAATTATATTCAACCAGTAGCAGAAAAAATTAAAGTTTACTTACCTACTGCCTTGAATATTGCAGATTCTGCTACAGGAGTTATTGCAAGTGGCGCAGATCTTTTACCCGTTTGGACATTTTTAGGTGCACGATTAATTACAGAATCGATTGCATTAAAATTAAAGAATGATTTTTAGTAAATCAACCGGCTGAATTGCTATATAATCTGGTGTAATAGATGGTGTGTTTTTAGAATATCCCCATTTACACCAAATCGCATAAGCGTTTAAATTTTTTGCTGTCATAATATCTGCTTCTGTGTCTCCTAGAACATAAATTTCTTCTGGGTTAATTTCTAATTCTTTGATTACTTGTCGTATGGGTTCTGGTGAAGGTTTACTTTCTTTAAAGCTATCTCCACCAATAACTCTGCTAAAATAATTTAGTAAACCTAATTTATCCAATAAGAGTATGCTTAATTTTTCTGGCTTATTCGTGTATACAAACAAGCGATGATGCTTCGATAGGCTTTTAATAACATCATCCATTCCATCATAAATTTTCGTATGATCTACGATATGTTGACCATAATCCATTTCGTATTTAAAGATTAAATCTTTGGGAATTTCTTGTTGGACCAATTCTGGAAAACAATTTCGGTACAAAAAATCCATTCCCTTGTTTACCAAAGATTGAATAGCATCAATAGGTAATTCTGGAAGTTGATACAATTTACGTACTCGGTTTACACTTAAAGACATATCGAGTCGACTATCTTCAATTGTGCCATCTAAATCAAATATTATGAGCTTCATGTTATTGGATCAACCCCTCGTATTGGCCTTTTTGTTTTAGCTCTTCCATACTTCCCTTGCCGTTTTCGTATTCTGTGACTTTTCGTTCGCCCGTGATTGAACCTTTAAACGCTTTAAACGGATTCGGGTTATGAACTTTAACTTCGTGAGGAATCCCACCTGGAATGATTAGAATATCCCCAGCTTCTATCGTGACTGGTCCATCATCAAAATGAAAGGTAATTACCCCTTCTACTGCTCCTCGAATTTCGTCGTAATCATGGCTATGTCTACTACGTTCAAACCATCCAGGTACGGTTTGCAAATCATACACTTTAAACCCATATTTTTCCATTTCTTTTTTAACTTTTTCTTCTGTGGGAATTTCTTTATAAGGCCACTTGTATACTTTTACCTTTTTGTTTTCCATCCTGTTCTCCTTTATAAATCATAAGGTCTAATTGTAACTCTTTTATTAGACTTCGTTCTATATATTGCATTATCGATCATTTCGTGTAATTTACTCTCTATTGCATCGATTGTTTCGTCTGTTATTTCGCATTTTTTCTGTTTTATATAGTCTCTTAAACGAGAAACATTAATCAAACGTTTTTGATAATTTCTTACTCTGTTGTTTCTTTCTTCGATCAGTTTATCTATATCATCGGCATCGTTTTGTTGACTCATTTTTCTCTATCCAAAAATTTTTATTAAATATACTTTACAATTCTTTTCTTTTACATAATATATTAAAACAAAATCTATTTGCAAGTAGATTTTTGATAATTTTCCTGACCATAAGGATTGAGCATGAAAGTATTAGTAATTGGTGGTGCAGGATATATTGGGACCCACATAGTTTATGATTTATTAGAAAGAAATTATCGCATCTTAGTTTGTGATGATTTTTCTACCGGTAATAGAAAAAATATCATTCAACATCCTAATTACGAATTACTCGAAGGAGATTTTAAAAACGAATCTATCATGAAGAAAATCCTATCTTACAAGCCCGAGGTAATATTTCATTTTGCAGCAAGCAAAGCTGCTGGCGAATCCATGATTGATCCCGTTAAGTATTCCCACAATAATATTCGCGGAACATTGTATCTTCTAGAAAACATGATTCAAAATAACATCAGGTATTTTATTTTTTCTTCGAGTGCAGCTGTATATGGAGAACCTCAATACTTACCCATTGACGAAGAACATCCAAGAAATCCCACCAATTATTATGGTTTTACAAAAAAAATTATCGAAGATAACTTAGAATGGTTTTCTCGTTTAAAAGGTCTAAGATATGCATCTTTACGTTATTTTAATGCAGCAGGTTATGATATAAAAGAACGCGTCAAAGGTCTCGAGAATGAACCACAAAATCTTCTACCAATTGTAATGGAAACCCTGATTGGGAAAAGACCAAAAATGTATGTATATGGAAATGATTATCCTACTCGCGATGGTACATGTATTAGAGATTATATTCATGTAAATGATTTAAGCGAAGCCCATCTACTTGCAATGGATTATATTATAAAAAACGAACAAGATATAACAGTGAATTTAGGTTCAGAAAATGGAATGTCTGTTTTAGAAATGATTCAAATCGCAGAAAAAGTAGCAAACAAAAAAATACCTTACGAAATTACCTCCCGAAGACCTGGTGATGCAGCTAAACTTTTAGCATCTTCCAAAAAAGCAAAAGAAGTATTAAATTGGGTTCCCAAATATTCTGATCCAGAAACATTAATTCGTTCCATGTGGATTACGTACCAAAAAAATGCATAAATCAACCTTAAAATTATTCATTTTATTTTTTTTATTAAATCTTTCATGTAATCTGAATACCAATATAAGTAAAGAGTTAAACCAATATTACGAAAAGGGAGAATTTTTAAAAATCTTAGAAACCATTCAAGTTTACGAATCGAAAAATTCCAAAGAAAATCCTGATCTCTATTTATGGAAAGCGCGTATGTATTCTATCTACCCTGAATCTTACGATATGGCAAAATATTTTTATCAAAAGTATATAAAATTAAACCCCAAACCAGAATCTTATTATGAATATACTTTATTTTTAATCGACATTTCTGAATTTCTTACGATTCAAGAATTAATCAGTGGAGAAAATATAGACCCCAATTTAATTTTTCATCCTATTATTAATGATATTCGGAATTTCTTAGAATGCAGATCTAAAACTCTCGAAGAACGCTACAATAATATCTTTCTTCATCTTGAAGTTATCAAAGATTTGTATTTATTTAATTATTGTTATATGCTATTGTATTCAGATATCTATCATAAAATCATTTTTAAAAATTTACAGAATACAAATCCCGAAACCTACAAAAATCTTTCTACAACAGAAGAACTCAATAGGATTCAAGATACTACCCTACTCTTAAAATATAGAAATCAAAATCTTTTTAGCATAAAAGAACTGATCCATCTTTATAAAGAAAAAAATAGTGGTACACTAAACAAAGAAAAGAGAATTTATTGCTCTTTACAACAACACTTTCCAGACTTTAAGATTTCTGCTATAAGTATAGAAGAATGCAAAAAAAACTTTCCTAATAACTTAACGTTATTTAGGAAAGTTTTAAAAACTTCTAAAAGGAATAAGATTTCTGTTCCTCTTTTCGATAATAAGATTTATTCTCCCACTTATAGGAATTAAATCTTTTTTTTCACCATATATAAAACAAAAATACCCATTCCAATTACAAATAAAATAGTAAAAAATACTAAAATATCTACTATATCACCTTTTAACATCATATATCCCTCCTAAAATAAGAGTTTATTTATTGACGAAATTTTTTCAATTATTTTTTTATTTATTTCATAAAAAATTATAGAGATTGAATTTCATTATTAAATGAAAGAAGCAATCAATTATAATGTTTGTTTATTAATCAAAAAAATTATAAAAAACCTTCTGGTGAAAAGAACAAAACCAAGAGTCTTAAAAATGATACCAGAATTATTCCTCTGTTAAGCTCCCGTCATAAAAAACATAAAAAAATGTTTACATAGATTTTATTTTTTTAACATTGGAATTAAGTCATGATATTTTTTCTTGTTTATAATCTTGCAAATTTAATCGTGTTTTTTTTACCCTTATTCTATCAAGACTTAGAACCAGAAAACTATTTTTTTTATTATGTTAAATTTTCTTTGATAATTTCATTAATATATTTAATATTTTCTAAAAAATTTTATAAAAAGATTAATATAAAAATTATATTAAAAAATTTTATTTTTTTGTTTATTACCATTTTAATTTTTTATTTTGTTTTTTATTTTTTTAGATTCGCCGAATGGGAAGAATTCAAAAACAACCATTTATTAAACAACCTTTTATATACGATGATTTTCTATCCATTTAATATGTTTTTATTTTATATTGCAAAAATCATCCTTCTAAACAGAAATAAAAAGATTTTAAGAAAATTAACCAACTATAACGATGAAATTGAAAAATTATATAACTTTATAAATTTATTTAATAAATTAGAATTAAATCTTTATCAATATCAAAAATTATTACAATATGTAAATTCCTTTATTATTGAACAAGATAACAAAATTCTTGGTTCAATGAATATAATTATACATCAAAATACAATCATCATATTTGATTTAAAATCCAACATGATCGAAGATTACAATTTTTTAATTTCTTTTTTGAATCAAGAAATGATAAATTCTAACACAGAAAGGATTGTGTTTATAACTTCCCAAAAAGATGAATATATTTATTTTATAAATTATTTAAACTTTTTATTAGAACAACAGAATTCTCTTTTTAAGTGGCAAGACGAAATTTCCAACAAAACGATTCTAGAAGAATTAAAAAATGTTAGTTCAATTTATATATTAAAAGAATTTTATGATTTAGTTCAAAATAGTACGATAACGAATTATTACATATTAAAAAAATTTACTTTACAATAGAAATTGATAAAATAAATATACTTTAAAAAATTTTAATACTATCAAATGGAGAAAAAATGAAACGTTTTATAAAAAAAATTCTTATTCCTATCGATGGATCAGAACATTCCAAAAAAGGATTAGAGTTTGGGATAGCTATTGCAGAAAATGCACACGCAGAAGTTACAATTCTCGAAGTCATCGAAGAATTTGGACCATTACCAGGTTATTACGAAGCACCACCTCCAAATATTGACAGAGTAAAATGGGTTGCAGAACAAAGATTCGAAAAAATCCACCCCATATTAGAAGAAACCAAAGTAAAATGGAAAAGACGTGTAGAAGAAGGCTATGCAGCAGAAACCATTATTCGAATAGCAGAAGAAGATAAATTTGATTTGATTGTTATTGGCAGTCGAGGAATGGGCTTTTGGGGTAGGTTTTTATTAGGTTCTGTCTCGGATAGGGTTGTCCATCATGCCCCATGTAGTGTCTTAGTTGTTAAATAACGTACTGATATTTTAAAAATCGATTAAAAAAGGAGAAAAACATGATAAGAGTAGGTATAAATGGATTTGGTAGAATCGGGCGAATGGCTTTCCGTGCAGTGTTTGAATACAACAAAAACATAGAAATTGTAGGTATTAATGATCTTTTAGATGCTGAATACATGGCATATATGCTTAAATACGATTCAACACACGGTAAATTTAAGGGCGAAATCTCTGTAGAAGGTAATCAATTGATCGTAAACGGCAAAAAAATTCGCGTAACATCAGAACCAGAACCATCTAAACTAAAATGGGGAGATATAGGAGCTGACTACGTAATTGAATCAACTGGTTTATTTACATCTTCGGATAAAGCAATCGGACACATCAACGCTGGAGCTAAAAAAGTTGTAATCAGTGCACCAGCAAAAGATAACACTCCAACTTTTGTTATGGGTGTAAATCATACCACATATAGACCAGAGATGAATATTGTTTCGAATGCAAGCTGTACAACAAACTGCTTAGCACCTGTTGCGAAAGTAATTCATGACAACTGGGGCATTGAAGAAGGTTTGATGTCTACCATTCATGCTGTTACTGCAACACAAAAGACAGTTGACGGTCCATCTAAAAAAGATTGGCGTGGTGGTCGTGGTGCGTATCAAAACATCATTCCTGCGTCAACGGGAGCTGCGAAAGCCGTAGGACTTGTTATCCCAGAACTAAAAGGTAAACTCACTGGTATGTCCTTCCGCGTTCCTGTAGCAAATGTTTCGGTGGTAGATTTAACCGTTAGACTTAAAAAACCTGCTAAATACGAAGAAATTTGTGCAAAAATGAAGGAATATTCAGAAAAAGATGTATCATTGGGAGGAATGAAAGGCATACTAGGCTACACTGAAGAAGAAGTGGTATCCACAGATTTTCTCCATGATCCACGTACTTCCATTTTCGATGCAAAAGCGGGTATTCCATTGTCCGATACTTTTGTGAAAGTTGTAAGCTGGTACGACAATGAATGGGGTTATTCCGTAAAACTACTTGAACTCATCGAATATATGAACAGCGTAAAATAATTTTTTATTCAATCTAACAAGGAGTATCTCTCCTTGTTCTTATAAAATTTTCAGGAGAATCCTATGAAATATTATCATGTAAAAAGTATTGATGATTTATCGAAAGAAGAAGTAAAACACAAAAGAGCACTTGTTCGCGTAGATTATAATGTTCCCATGAAAGATGGCCAAGTTGTAAACGATTTAAGAATTATTTCAACAATTCCCACCATCAATAAGTTATTAGAATTAGAAACCAAAATTATATTAATATCCCATTTAGGAAGACCCAAAGGAAAAAGAAATCCTGAATATTCACTAAAGCCAGTCTATGAAGTCCTAAAAAAACTGTTTCCTAATAATAATATCTATTTTGTAGAAACTATCGAAGAGCTTAAAGAAAAATGTAAAAAAATTCAACCCAAAGAGATAATTCTTCTAGAAAATATCCGATTTTACGAAGGCGAAGAAAAAAACGATTTAAACTTAGCAAAAGATTTAGCAGAATGTGGTGATTTTTATGTAAACGACGCTTTTGGAACAGCACATAGAGCTCATGCCTCGACAGAAGGTGTAGCAAGATTTTTAAAACCAGCTGTCTGTGGATATTTATTAAAAAAAGAAATTGATTATTTATCAAAGACCATCGAAAATCTAGTCCATCCTTACGTCGCAATTATAGGCGGTGCAAAAATATCCGATAAAATCAAAGTGATAGAAAATCTATTAAAGCTTTCCGATAAGATTTTGATTGGCGGAGCTATGATGTACACCTTCTACAAAGCAAAAGGTCTTAAAACAGGAAAATCCCTTGTAGAAGAAGATAAGGTCGATTTAGCAAAAAACTTATTAGAAAAAGCCAATGGGAAAATTCTTCTACCCATAGATACCGTAGTATCGGATATGTTTGATCCCAAAGCAAGAAAAATCGGTTCTCTAAAAGAAGTTTCTTTTGATCAAATTCCCGACGATGGAATCGGACTTGACATTGGAAGTAAAACCATCGAACTTTATAAAAAAGAACTTCAAAATGCAAAATTAGTGATATGGAATGGACCGATGGGCGTATTCGAAATACCCGAAACTGCAAAAGGAACCTTCGAAGTTGCAAAAGCTGTTGCAGAATTAACACAAAAAGGTGCAATTACGATTGTTGGCGGCGGTGATTCTTCCGAAGCAGTAGAAGAAGCGGGATTAAAAGATAAATTTTCTCATGTTTCCACAGGTGGTGGAGCTTCTTTGGAATTTATCGAAGGTAGAGAACTTCCTGGTATAGCAATATTGGACAAAAAATAACTAGTTCATGAGAGGCACAGAGATTTCTGTGCCTATTATAGGAGTTTTATGATGAAAAAATCAAAATGGTTTTTAATTCTGATAACCTTAGGTGCTATGGGACTACTAGCTAGCAACGCAACGAACCAAAACGAAACAATCAGTCCATTTTATAAACTTCATAAATATCGCGTTGTTGATGATGCTCCCAACGACTATTGCGATCCAAACAATGATCCTCAATGCGAAATCATCCTGGACGAAGAAAATCCTTGTAATACACAATATGATCAATGTTTAAACCAATGTAAAAGTGAAGATTGCCTAGAAAAATGCGATGTAGAATACGAGGCATGTTTAGATTCTTTATAAACCTTTTTTTACCCTAAGCCTGGTTTTTTCTATTACTTTTCCACGGAATTTCTTCTATATCTAATACAAAGTTTGCATATCGCGCAGTTACAAAAAAATAATCTGACAATCGATTAAAATAAGAAATCAACTGTTCGTTTATATTAAGTTTTTCTTCTTTAATGGCATAAACAATTCTTCTTTCTAAGTCTCTACATCTTGTCCTGCAAACATGCAAAAAAGAAGATATTAAACTTCCATTGGGTAGAATAAAGGATCTTAACTCTGGTAAAACTTCATCCATTTTATCGATGGAAGACTCTAAAAAAAGAATATCCTCTTGTCTTAAAATTGAACGATTGTCTTTATAATAACCTGCAAGTTCCGCAGAGATTTCGAACAATAAATTTTGAATTTGTATCAATTGTTGCATTAATTGATTTAAATGAGAATTTAATTGATATTTTTCTTTTATTAAAGCATTTACTACGCCAATGTAAGAATTTAGTTCATCGCATAAACCATATAAATCGACTCGTAGATTATGTTTATAAACCTTTGTTCCATCTGCTAGAACGGTTTCTCCGTTATCGCCTCTTTTGGTATAAATCTTCATTACACCATTTTATTTTGATCTTTATAATCTGAAAAGATTTTTTTTACAATGTATTTCGCAATTTTATAGGGAGGATTTAATCCAGAAATATTCTCCCAATTTAAAGAATATCTATCAAAAAGTTTTTTTAAATGCTGATAATTCTCTAATATTCTAGAAAGTTCTTGTTCTTTTTCGAATGTTTCTGTATAAGAATATCTTTTTTTTATACGTTCTAATGCATTTTTTAGATCAATATCTAAATAAAAAACTCTTTTTGGTTGAGGATATTTATTAAAAGAATTTATAAATATCTTATATACATCTTCTAAGTCTTTTGCTTGGTATGCAGCAGTAGATGGATAATATCTATCCATGATAATAATTTTATCCTGATTGGGCAAGATATTCAACTGAACATTTTTTTCTCTATCTTTATCGAAGAGCATGAACCATTCCTCTAATGTGAGATTGCGATTTTCTTTTAGATATTGACGAATTTTTTTACCTGTATCGAAATCCGTTGGCTCGTACAAAAAGACAAAACAATCCTGTAATTTAAGTCTTCGGATAATTTTTTTTAATAACTGAATTTGTGTAGATTTTCCAGAACCATCAATTCCTTCGATAATATATAAATACATAAGACAAGATTATTATTTAATTTGTTTTATCAATAAAATTAAAACTTATGTATAAATAATTAAAATAAATTCATTTACAAAAAAAATTATAGAAAAAAAATTACAATATGACGATCGAAAAAAATTCTCAAAAAGAACTAGATAGATTATGGGGGAAGAATCCACCTAAACACAGCCCAAACTTGTTAAAAACGATTTACGAAGTAATTTTTATTTTGATAGCTTTAACCAATTTTGTATTGGTGCTCTTTGATGCTTTATATTTATACAAACTTCCGTACTATCACGGAACATTAAGAGATGTACTTTTGCATTACTATCCAGAAAACTTAAAAAAACATTTTGATCCCATAAAAGTATGGGACCCTATAAAAGGAATTGAACCACATCGTTTTACAGTTTCCTACATAGAAAATTATGAAAAACTAAAAGAATTATACAATAGCTTAATTGCTACAACGCCCCAAGAAAGAGCAAAAATCGAAAAAGATATAGAGAATCAACTTAAAATACTTATAGAACTATCGGAAGATATGATAGATAAACGCTCTGTCGATAGTTATTTTTATTTAGCGAACAAAGATGGAGTTTTAGAAAAAATAAAAAATATCATGAGAAAATACAAACCTAATCCTCAAAATTCTGCAAAAGAAAGCTTTAGAACATTTTTTTCTAAGCAAAACTTAGGTGATGACAATTGGCAAAAAGAATTTACATTTTTTGATAAAGAAATCATCCCATTAATGAAGGAAAATTATTTTCGATGGATTGCAGAAGATGGAGAATTAAAAGATTATTTTTACAAAATTGATCGTTGGTTTGTATTATTTTTTGTCATTGATTTTATCGGTCGATGGATTGTTTACCGAAAACGATACAAAAAATGGTATTTATTTCCGATTCATCATCTTTACGAAATTTTTAATCTCTATCCACCACATCATACTGCTTGGTTTCGTTTATTAAGAATTATTCCATTGTATGTAAGACTAAAAGAAAATCGGTTTATTCCCGACGAAGGTATCATGCCAGAGATTATCCATGATAATGCAAAAATCATTGCGGATGAAATTTCTGGACTAGTTTTAGTCAATATTATAGAACAAACCAAAGATCGTTTTAAAGAAGGAAAAATCGATCTTGAACCTCAAACCATCGAAGCATTAGAAGTGATTCTTAAAAAACAAATGGAAATTTTTAGTAACAAAATTATGCCAGAGTTAGAACCTATGATAACAGAAATGGTGCATTATTCAATCAACAGAGCAGCAGAACCATTTTTACTTTCTCCGATTGGTCCACTAGTTAGAATTATTTTATATAATATTCATGCAACTGTTAAAGAAGGATTAGAAGCTGCATTCAATAGTCCAGAAGGATTAGAACGCTTAAATAAAATCTTACAAACATCCGTAGAAGAGATACTAAAAAATACTACTTCGAAAGAAAATCAAGAAATGCTGATAAAAGATATAGTAAACTTTCTTGATATTCTACAAAAAGACATAGAAAATAATTACGTAAAAGAAACGTGATGTGATAAACATTGACTTACCTTTAACAGAAATATTAAGACCACAATCTTGGGAAGATTTTGTTGGCAACGAAGCTTTAATACAAAAAATAAAATCGTTGCCATTGCATTCGATGATTCTTTTTGGACCCCCAGGTTGTGGTAAAACGAGTATAGCAAAATTATTGATACGAAATCATCATTTAAAAGCATTTGAATTCTCTGCCACCAATTGCGGCATAAAAGAAATCCGAGAAGTCATTGAAACTTCACAAGAACAAACAATAATTTTGTTTTTAGACGAAATTCATCGATTCAATAAAACGCAACAAGATAGTTTATTATCTTATGTTGAAGAAAAAAAGATCATTTTAATTGGAGCGACAACAGAACATCCAGGCTTTTCTATTATTCCAGCATTATTATCGCGATGTCAAATTTATAAATTATTGCCCTTATCCATCGAAGATTTGAATCTTTTATACAAAAAATCAGTTGAATATTTAAAAAAATTTATTGAATTCGAAATTTTACCAGAAGCAAAAGATTATTTAATTCAATCTTGCTATGGCGATGCGCGAAAACTAATTCGATATTTAGAAATCCTTATTAACTATTTACAAAATCATTCCGAAAATAAAATCAGCATCAATACAATCAAATCCCTTATTGATGACAATCCTCGCTTATACGACAAAAACCAAGACTTACACTATGATTATATAAGCGCATTCATAAAATCTTTGAGAGGCTCCGATCCAGATGCTGCACTACTCTATTTAGCAGCTATGTTAGAAGGTGGCGAAGATCCGTTATTTATTGCTCGAAGAATGATTATCTTCGCAAGTGAAGACATTGGTAATGCATCACCAACTGCTTTAAATTTAGCAGTTTCTACTTTTTTAGCAGTCGAACGAATTGGAATGCCCGAAGCAAGAATCATACTTTCCCAATGTGCAATTTTTCTTGCAAGTTCACCCAAAAGTAATGCATCATACAAAGCCATACAAGATGCACAATTTTATATCAAAAATAAAGTGGTTATAGTCCCGAATCATTTAAGAAATCCATCAACCAAAATTCATCGTCAAGAAGGCGCAGGACAAAACTATCATTATCCACACGATTATCCAAATCATTTTATAAAACAAAATTACTTTCCAAAAGATTTATTTAAACAATTTTATTTTCCTTCGGATCAAGGAACAGAAATCAAGATAAAAGAACGACTAAAACAACTACATCCAGAACGAAAATATGATTAAACAATAGTCTATCGATAAAACAAAATTATAAAGAGAATATTATATATAATAAATAAAAATTGATATTTATATATTATAAAATTATATAAACATCAATAAAATTGATCAGAAAATATACAAAAAATTGACCTAGTTTCATAATCAGTTGATTTTATATAAACATAACTCTGTATCATTTGGTTTTGGTTATTACCAGAAAGTTCATCCGTTGATTCTATTTGTGGTAATGGTATGAGAGGAAGTATATCTCTTCCCAATGATTGCATTTCCCAATCTAGTAAGATCCTCAGAATTGCACTAATTGAATACCCAAGAAACCTTCGAGAATCGAACAATTTACTCCATAGGATTGGATTAATCTTTATACTATATCGCTTATATTGTTTTGTTGTGGGTTGATAACTTGCAGTTTCTGTTCTTTTATATGGAGTTATACGTATTTCATAAAGAAAGACTAAATATTTCGTCAAAAGATACTGAATTGCATCGGATATACTTTGATTATAAAATCGATTTGCAATTTCTCTTAAATAATTATAATGCATTGGGGTTAAATTGATCCCTACCCTGTATAAATCAACGGTTGTATATCTATCTTCTTTGTTCATATATATTTTAAATCACAAAAATGCAAAAATGTTATATAAAAAAATAATCAAAATTTTTTGAACAAATTAACAACATTATTGTCATATTAATTATCTCTTGACAAAAAAATGTCCTGGCTATAATGAACTTTATGCAGATACAAGAATATATAAAATTCGATTCTATCGGACTTGCTGACCTTATAAAGAAAAAAAAAGTTCATGTTAAAGAAATCATTGACGTTGCGATAAAAGCTATTGAATTATATAATCCTAAAATTAATGCCGTGATTCATAAAATGTATGATGAAGTAGAAAAACAAATAAAAGAAAATCATCAAGGTCCTCTGTTTGGTGTGCCTTTTTTGATCAAAGATTTAATAACTGCTTATAAAAATGTTCCATTAACTTCTGGATCTAAAGCATACAAAGATTTTCGACCTAATTTTGATAGTGAACTAACCCAAAGATACAAAAAAGCTGGTTTGATAATTCTAGGAAAAACCAATACACCAGAATTAGGATTATTAGCTTATACAGAACCGGAATTTTTTGGTCCAACGCGAAATCCATGGAATCTAGATTATACCCCAGGTGGTTCCAGTGGTGGTTCTGCTGCAGCAGTAAGCATAGGCATGGTTCCATTAGCAGGAGGTGGTGATGGTGGTGGTTCAATTCGAATTCCTTCTGCTTATTGTGGGCTTTTCGGTCTTAAACCATCGCGTGGAAGAGTACCTACTGGACCTCACTATGGTGAACTATGGCAAGGATTAGCTGTTGAACATGTAATAACGCGAACTGTGCGCGATAGTAGTTTGATCTTAGACCTCATTCAGGGAAAAGATATTGGTGCTCCCTACGAAATAAAGCCACCTAATAAACCATACATAGAAATCATAAAAAGACCACCAAAAAAATTAAAAATTGCAATATCTACTCGATCTCCTATAAATACACCAGTTCATCCAGAATGCATCAAAGCAGTAGAAGATGCAGCCAAACTGTGCGAAAGATTGGGCCATATAATTGAATATGATGAGCCAAAATTTGATGGTGAACGTTTATCAAAAAGTTATATGATGTTATATTTTGGAGAAGTCGCGGCTGAGTTTTTAGCTTACAAAAATCTTATGGGTAAAAAAGCGAACCTAAATCATTTCGAAATCTCTACACAGGTTCTTAATCTTTTAGGTAATACTTATAAAGCAGGTGAATTCGTTTATACGTTAAGATATTGGAATGAGGTTTCTCGCATTGTCGGAAATTTTTTTACAAAATACGACATTTGGATTACTCCCACAACAGCTCAACCTCCTGCAAAAATCGGTTCCCAAAAACTAAAAAAATGGGAAGAAATCGCATCTTATATTATTGTCAAATTTAAATTAGGTAAACTTTTACTTTTGTCTGGAATGATTGACGAAATTTCTCGAAAAAACCTGGAACGTGTTCCTTTTACTCAAATAGCCAATGTTTGTGGAATACCTGCTATGTCTGTGCCATTGTATTTCTCTGAATTTCCTTATGGAGTTCATTTTATGGCAGATTTTGGAAGAGAAGATCTATTATTGCAATTAGCACATCAACTAGAACAAGAAAAACCATGGTTCAACATCCGACCTAAGGTTATGTTTTAAGCTTATAAAAAACTTTATAGGGTAATTTTAAAGTATTCAATCTTATCTATTTTTCTAAAAAACAATCCCCTAATTTTTTATTTACATTAGATTCATAAAAGAATTTTCGTATTAGAGAATGATTTTATCTAAATTGGAAACCATCAGTTTTTCTGTGGGAATCATTGGTATTATTTTTTTACCATTTTCCTTATCCATTACACAAGGATTCTTATATTTAGCATCTTTATTGTTGCTTATTAGTTTGATTTTTAATAAACAAAAAATTCATAAATTCCCCATTGTTTTTGTTGTTTTATATTTATGGTTATATTTTATTTCTTTTTTTCATAATCTATCTTTTAAAGAAATGATTCAAACAGAAGGAAAAGATATATTTCTCGTAATGTACTTTTTGTGGAGTTATTATTTTATTCAAAGCTCATATCAAAAAAAGTTATTATATTTTATAAATTTAGTTTTTATATTATTTTTATTAATTGGTTTTATTTCTCTGTTTGTACCTTTTCGACTAAGTAATCTTTTTAATCACCTAAAATATGGTTTTATTTTCGATGGGAAAATTCGCGCTCAACATCTAATTTTTTCTTTGGACTTTTTACCCATACATTGGAATTTAAGTCAAAATACTTTCCCCATTGGAATTTATATGCCCGTAGGTTTTTCTGGTACACATCTTTCTTTTGGTGCTCAGATTTCGATGATTACTTTTTATTTTTTGTCTCTTTTTTACATAGAATTATTTAATTCTAATTATAAAAAAAAGTTTATTTTATTTATAGTCTCTTTTTATTGTTTAATTTTATTATTTTTTATTCAAGCTCGATCTTCGATTTTTGGTTTTAGCATAATGTTTTTAACATTTTTTATAACGATGAACAACCAACTTCACAAAAATGTTTTATATAAAAAAAAGATTGATAATATTTATAAATCAATTCTATTTTTTATAATAACTATAATTTTATTGATTGCCATCGCAATCATTCAATCAGAAGCTTTTAGAGAAATCTTTTTACAGACAATTGGTTTTGAAAAAAAACATACCGACTACCAAAGAATCTTGTTATGGTATACTGCCATCCGCGTTTTTTTTAAAAATCCCATTATTGGTGTTGGTTTAAATCAATTTCAAAACCATGTTTTTCAAGAAATTTTAACAATCATTCAAGAAAAACCATTACTTTGGTATCCTCTATATCAAACAGAAATTATGCATGGTCATAATGATTTGATTCATTTTCTTGTAATAGGTGGTATAGTAGCTGGTATTTTCTATCTTATGTTTTTTTATACAGAATTAAAAAATATAGAGATTTTTTTAAAACATGATTCGATTATACAAATTAAAAGAAATCCTCCCATAGTTTTTTTATATTTACCCATATTTTTATTATTTGCAGGCTTATTACAGTGTTATTTATTGGATGATTATACAATGCAATTATTTTGGATATTGTATGGAATATCCGTTGGTATGTTAAACCAAAATATTCACAAAAAAGAGGAGTAATATGTTTCAAAAAGCATTACAATTAGTATTTGGTACGAAACACGAAAGAGACATTAAAAAGATGATTCCCATTGTAGAAAAAATTAACGCATTAGAACCAGAAATGAAGAAATTATCTCTCGAGGATTTTGTAAAAAAAACCAATCAGTTTAAAGAAATTATAAAAAACAGTAAAGATGTAAAAAAAACCCTTGATGAACTATTACCAGAAGCCTTTGCATTGGTAAGAGAAGCAGCTTGGAGAACCATCGGTCAACGGCACTTTAATGTTCAATTGATGGGTGGAATTGTTCTACATCAAGGAAAAATTGCCGAGATGAAAACCGGAGAAGGTAAAACCTTAACAGCCACGCTAGCCATCTATTTAAATGCATTAACTGGCAAAGGCGTTCATGTTGTAACTGTAAATGATTACTTAGCTAAAAGAGATGCCAATTGGATGAAACCTATCTACGATTTATTGGGTGTGAGTGTTGGTTATATTCAAAATCAGATGGATTTCGAAGAAAGAAAAAAAGCCTACCAAATGGATATAACTTATGGTACCAATAATGAATTTGGTTTTGATTACCTACGAGATAACATGGTTACAGATTTGTATTTTCGTGTTCAACGAGGTCATTACTATGCCATTGTGGATGAAGTTGATTCTATTCTGATTGACGAAGCTCGAACACCCTTAATCATATCAGGACCAACAGAAGATAACGTTGCTATTTACCAAATTGTAGACAGAGCGGTAAGACAATTAATTCAACTAGAAGAAAAAGCGCCCCCTCCTCCACCAAGAAAAGTTGAACCGGGACAAGTTCAAATCGAAGAACCTCACGTAATTCGTGGATATTATTACGATATTGACGAAAAGGCAAGAATCGTTCTATTAACAGAAGAAGGAATCAAAAAAATAGAAGAGATACTTAAAATCTCGAATCTTTTTGCTCCTGAATATGTGAACATGGTTGCTGCAATCAACCAAGCTTTAAAGGCACATCTAATCTTTAAAAACGAAGTAGATTACATCGTAGAAAATGGAGAAGTCATTATAATCGACGAACATACGGGTCGTAAAATGATTGGAAGAAGATATTCTGATGGATTACATCAAGCAATAGAAGCAAAAGAAGGTGTTCCCATCAAACAAGAAACCCAAACCCTTGCTACAATTACCTTCCAGAATTATTTTAGAATGTACGAAAAATTAGCTGGTATGACAGGTACTGCCGATACAGAAGCAGAAGAATTCAAAAAAATCTATAACTTAGACGTGGTTGTCATTCCTACCAATAAACCCGTCATCCGTATTGATTATCCCGATAAAGTCTACAAAACAGAAAAAGAAAAATTCAATGCGATTATTCAAGAGATCATCGAAAGACACGAAAAAGGACAACCTCTCTTGATTGGAACCATCTCCATCGAAAAATCAGAACAACTTTCGCAAATGTTAAAAAAATATAAAATTCCTCATGCTGTTCTAAACGCGAAATACCACGAAAAAGAAGCTGAAATTATCGCAAACGCCGGCAAACCCGGCGCTGTAACAATTGCTACGAATATGGCTGGTAGAGGTACCGACATCATTCTCGGAGGATACCCAACCTATTTGAAAGATTTAGAACATTTTCAAGAAACTGAACCAGCTATAAGAGAATTTAAAGAAGCCATTCTAAAAAAAGAATTCGAAAGAGCAAAAGAAATTATCCCCAATATAACCAAAACAGAAGATCAAAAATTTGCAAAAGAAATATTGGATAAAGCAAATATTTGGTTAGAAAATCATAAGAAAGTCATCGAAGCAGGTGGATTGCACATCATCGGTACAGAAAGACATGAATCTCGAAGGATTGATAATCAATTGAGAGGTCGCGCAGGAAGACAAGGAGACCCAGGATCAAGTAGGTTTTATCTAAGTTTAGAAGATCATCTTTTAAGGTTGTTTGGTGGTGATGGTTGGCGAAATATGATGCAAAGGTTATGGGTAGAAGAAGGACAAGAAATTGAATCGCGAATCGTAGATAAATCGATTGCTCGAGCTCAAAAAAAAGTAGAAAATCATAACTTCGATATACGAAAGCATTTATTAGAATATGATGATGTATTAAACAGACAACGCGAAATCATCTATAAAGAAAGAGATAGAATTCTTATGAATCAAAACGTAAGAGAGATGATTTATAGTTTCTTAGAAGATGTTATTGAGAAAAAGATACTTTTATATTGCGAACACAAAAGAATTGATTTATGGGAACTTTCTTCTTTAGAAGAATGGTTTAAATTAAGTTTAAACGTTCCCGTGAACATTACTTCTAAGGAATTTGTAGAACAACTAGAAAAAGCAGAAGATCCACAACTATTTTTGTACGAATATCTATTAAAAGAAGCAAAAAAATATTACGAAGAAAAAATTTCTTTGGTTGGTGAAAACGATTTTAGCTATATAGAAAAACGTATTGTATTAGATATAATCGATACAAAATGGAAAGAACATCTATATCTAATGGATCAACTACGCGAAGGAATATGGACAAGTAGTTATTCTGAAAGAAACCCTTTAGTGGAATATAAATTAAAAGGTTTTGAACTATTCGATGCAATGATGGAAAACATTAAAGAACATGTAATTGAATTTTTATTTAGAATTCAAATCGAAGGACCTGTACAATCCAAAGAAGAACAAAAAGATATGAGAAACATAGGAACAGAAAAGCACGAAAGTTTAAATGCATTAACACCAACATCCACTCAAAAAAATCATCAACCTATTGTTGTTTCGAGTGGTGGAGCATCGAAAAGAAAAAGCTTAAGAAGGAGAAAACGATGAATTTAGCTGAGATGCTTTTTTTAAGAAAAAAACAAAAGAATTCTGCTCTTTATATGCCTTATCTTACCTTAGGGGATCCGGATTTCGAAACAAGTATAGAAATTGCAAATGCAATGATAGAAGCTGGCGCAGACATATTAGAATTGGGAATTCCTTTTTCTGATCCTACTGCCGATGGTCCAGTGATTCAAAAAGCAATGGTTCGATCCATGAAACATCCCAACTTTTCTTTAAATAAAATTTTCGAAGTTACGCAAAAAATTCATTCTCAAAATCCCGATATTCCCTTAGTATATTTAACCTATTTTAATCCAGTATTTAAATACAAAAAGAACGAAAATACATTTATTGGAGAGGCATTTTTTAAAAAATGCGAAGAAATCGGTATAAAAGCTCTAGTGATTCCTGATCTACCCTTCGATTCTTACGAATTTATAGAAATCTATCAATCTATTAACAAAAGCAATAGGAATATTTCTATTATTCCAATGATAGCTCCGAATACCTCGGAAAAACGGATCAAACAAATCTTAAAATATGGCAATGGTTTTGTGTATTACATTACAAGTTTAGGGGTAACTGGTCTTAGAGAATCCTTACCAGAAAATATAAAAGAACGAGCTAATTTGATCCGAAAATATACATCTATTCCCATTTTTGCTGGATTTGGAATCAACAAACCAGAACAGGCAAATGAATTAAAATCTATTTTTGATGGTGTTATTGTAGGAAGTTTAAACCATAAAATCATCGAAGAAGAATTACAACAACTAGATAGAATAAAAGAAAAAATTTATAAAACAACAAAAAATTTCGTTGAAAATTTACTTTATGTATAAAATAAAAGAAATACTATGAAAAAGATATCAAAAATCCTGTTTATTTTAACATTGATCTTAACGATTGTACTTCCGTTAATATTGTTTATTCTAATTCAATTAAAAAGTAACATTTTTGTTCAATATGCACGATTTTTTAAAGAAACATATTTGACCATAATTCCTGGTTTATATATAATTAGCATCATTTTCTACTTTAACGAATATTTTATTAAAGTTTCTAAAGATAAAAAATTTAACCTTTCGGAAATTATTTGGATCATTTTATATTTTTCTTTTATAATTTTCTTTATTGTTCTTTATACAGCAAAACCCGATAGCATATTTTACCAAATTGATGCAATTATACCTCAATTAAACTATATAACACCAGATCTATTTACATTTTTATTATGGATAACGTTTTTCTTTATCGTTGCTTCTAGTTTTTACCTTTATAAAATTGTTGATGCTAAAAGATGGTATAAAGATCTTATCGGAAGCCTTATATTAAGTAATTTAATCGCATTTGCATTTGGTGTATTCATAATCAAAGTACCGTTATTCCATTATATAGAAGAAACGTTTCATTCTCTAAAATATAGTTGGTTTCGAAATCCAGGAAGCTCCTTTCATCCAGAATCAGGATTACCATATTGTCAAGCTCCTTACGACGAAACAGGTAAAAGGATTAGTGCTCTTGCCCCAAACCCACCATTAGTCCGAGATGATATAGAAATCATTGGTATAACAAACGCTACCATAGAAAAAATGCAAGGAAATTGGCCCATAGACTGGGGAATTTATGCAAATCTTACTAAAAAACTATCAGGTGCCGAAAACAATTTACTCCTTTTCGACATTAGCTTTTTAGACAATAAAGGGATTTATGGTGGTAGTAATTGTGGTAAGTTGTTTAAATGTATTCCTTTAAATGACGACATTGAATTAAAAAACCAAGTGGATGTACTTGCAGAAGCTATTGCATCAAATCCCAATAAAGTTCTTTCCGACTATCCCTTAGAAACTACTGACGAAGCACGTTCTAAAATTGTAAACCTTCAACAAAGATTAGATATATTAAATCAAAAAGAACGTTTAACGAACGTCAAAAATGGAAAATATGCGTCAGTTTGGGCAGTTTTAGCAGTACCACCCGTAGAAAAGATAGCAATTCATTTAGATGGATTAGGTTATGCGAATATTCTAAAACCAGATACAGGTATTAATAGAGAAGTTCCCTTAGTTGCAAGAATCCTAAACATAGATAAAGTGAACGATCCGAACTATAATCCTGATGTAGATGATTACTTTTACCCTGGTATAGATTTGGTTGCGGTTGCAAACTATTATGGAATCAACATTAAAAAAGATGTAGAAGTCGATTTTCTTAAAGGTTACGTAAAATTAAAAAATATTCCCCAAAGAACCATACAAAAATTAGATTTATCTACTTTCGAGACCAAAGTGATGGATATCATGGCAAAACCTAACCCAAATAGAGAAATCATTATCCCCATCGACAGAGAAGGAAAAATGAATATTAATTTTCGCGGTGGAAGATATTGTTTTAAAGTTCGAGAGCTAATAGAAGTCAACGAACTCGAAGAAGAAGCACTCGCTACATATTACAAAGATAAGATTACCTTAGTAGCAATGTATTATGCAACTGGTGTAGGAACAGCAAAAGATATTCATCTATCCCCTTACGGAGATATGGCTGGTATTGAGCATCATGCTTATGCTATTAATACTATTTTAAATCAAGACTTTGCTATTACGGTTCCCAAATACATCAATTTTTTTATTATTTTAGGTTTAAGCCTTTTAATGGGATTTTATCAACCCCTTGTTAAAACGGCGTACAACTATATTTTTATTTTTGTGATTGCTGTAATTTATAGTTTGATCACATTCTATGTCACTTTTAATCTATTTAGTATTTTACATATTTATCCAACCGTCATTCTTTTACAATTTACTCAATTGGCAGCATTCATTGGTTATAAGGCATTAACAGAAGAAGAAAATGTAAAATTTATTCGAACAACCTTTTCCAAATTTGTTTCTCAAGATGTTGTAGAAGAACTATTAAACAATCCCGAAGCAATTGCATTAGGTGGTTCTCGTAAAGAAGTAACTGTATTCTTTTCTGATGTTAGAGGTTTTACAACAATATCGGAACGATTAACACCAGAACAACTCGTCCAACTTCTCAACGAATATCTTTCCGAAATGACCGAACTAATCATTGACTACAAAGGAACTATCGATAAATACATGGGAGATGCTATTATGGCATTCTGGGGTGCTCCCATACCAAACGATGATCATGCTTATTACGCATGTGTAGCAGCATTAGCCCAAGCACAAAAACTCAAAGAATTACAAGAACGATGGAAAGAACGCAATATCCCTGTACTACAAATCGGGATTGGTATTAATTCTGGACCAGCAGTTGTTGGAAACATGGGATCAAGCCGACGCATGGATTATACATTAATGGGAGATACAGTCAATTTGGGTTCTCGCTTGGAAGGTATAACCAAAGTTTATGGTGTGCAAATTTGTATTTCTGAATTTACTTATGAAAGAGTGAAAGATCGAGTTTATGCAAGAGAACTTGATCTGGTACGCGTTAAAGGAAAATTGGAACCAGTAAGAATATACGAATTGATGGGCTTAAAAAACGAAGAAGACTTCGAAAAATTAAAGTCTTCTAAAAAAACTGCTAAGGAATAAATTATGGATTTAGAAAAATATCCTTATTTAAAAAAAATCGATTATCCAGAAGATTTTAGAAATTTTACGTTAGAAGAGCTAGTTCATCTAAGTAATGATATAAGAGAATACATAATAGATACATTATCCGAAGTTGGAGGACATTTTGCATCCAATTTAGGAGTGGTAGAATTAACCGTAGCACTCCACTATGTATTCAACACTCCTAAGGATAAAATTATTTGGGATGTAGGACACCAAATTTACCCTCATAAAATCTTAACTGGAAGAAAGCATCGTTTAAGAAGTGTAAGAAGATTCGGTGGTATCTCTGGATTTCCCAAAAGGGAAGAATCAGAATATGATTTATACAATACAGGACATGCAGGAACATCAATTTCTCAACTGTTAGGAGAAGCTGTAGCGAGAGATTTAAAAGGAGAAGACTATAAATGTATTGCAGTGATTGGAGATGCTTCGATTGGTTGCGGAATGGCTTTCGAAGCATTAAACCATGGAGGACATCTACAAACGGATTGTATCGTAATTCTAAACGATAATGACATGTCAATATCTAAAAACGTAGGCGCTTTGAACTCTTATTTAAATAAACTAGTTACATCAAAATTTTATAACAAATGGAGAAAGCTCTGGTATAAATTTGTATTTTGGCTACCGATATTAGGGCCAACCTTAAAGTTATTTTCTTTAAAATTCGAGAAAGCAATCAAGGACTTTTTTTTACCCGGTAGTTTATTCGAAGATTTTGGATTTCGTTATGTAGGACCAGTTGATGGACATAATATTGCAGAATTAGTAGATGTCTTAAACAAAGTTAAAAATATGAGTGGTCCAATATTACTTCATGTTTATACTCAAAAGGGAAAAGGTTATAAACCAGCAGAAAAAAACCCTATACAATTCCACAGTGTTTCTAAATTCGACAAAATAGACGGAACTTTTATTCAAAAAGATAGCAAAGAAAAAATAAGTTTTAGTGAAATCGTAGGTAATACCCTAATCGATATTTTCAAAAAAAACCCAAGAGCGGTTGCTATAACCCCTGCAATGATTGAAGGTTCTGGTTTAAGGAATTTGTACGAAAAATACCCTAAAAGGGTTTTTGATGTTGGTATTGCAGAACAACATGCATTAGCATTCTCTGGTGCTCTATCTTCTGGTGGATTAATTCCCTATATGTGCATCTATTCCACATTTTTGAATCGAGCCATCGACCAATTAATTCAAGATGTAGCATTGATGAATTTACCCGTAAAATTGGTAATAGATCGAGCTGGATGTGTAGGTCCAGATGGAGAAACCCACCAAGGTCTTTACGATATGGGATACCTTTATGCAATTCCTAACATTCGAATCTATGCACCAGCTAACGGAGCAGAATTAAAACAAATGCTTTATTATATGGAAAAAGATGAGCAAGGTCCCATTGCTGTTCGTTTTCCCAAAGCAGAAGAATTGATCGATAATCTTAATTTAGAAGTAGATATAGAAAAATTAGAACCAGAAATTATTCCAAGTCATACACATAACAACTATGATTTAGGAATCATTACAATTGGTATAACAAGAACGATTGGAATCGAAGTTCAAGAAAATTTAAAAAAACAAGGTATAACTTCAATAATCATTGCTATAAGATGGGTAAGACCAATAGCAAAAGAATTTTTAGAAGAAACATTAAATAAAGTAAATCATTTTATTTTTATCGAAGACTCTTATGAATTTGCCAGTGCATCTATGGCTATATTAGAACAATTATCCAGTGTAAAAGGAAAGCATTTAAGGACATTTGCATTCCCCTCTACACCCATTGAACATGGAACTCGTTCAGAAATTTTTGATAAATACCAAATTTCTTCTGATAAGATTACCAATTATTTATTAGAAAATATAAAAAAAATTGATAAAATTAAAAATATAATTTAAAAAATACTTGTACTTAGAAAATAAAAAATTATTCTGTTAAACATGCAGAATAAATACAATGCATTATTCGAAGAAATTTTTAAATCCATTCTAGAAAACCAAACAGAGAAAGTAGAATATTTGATTTTACATTATTTAGAAAATGAACCCCACGAAGGTAAAATTCTTTTAAGCGAATATTTAAGTAACATCAAAAAAGATCATGAAATTTCGAAAAAAATTTTGTATAAATTAATTTTAAAGAATAAACATGATTTGCAATTACGTTTAAGATATATTTCCATCTTATTAAAAAATAAAGAATATACAAAAGCGATTAAATGGTGCGAAAAAGCTTTACACATGGCAAATAAAAGTCAAAAAAAAGAAATTTATTACATATTAGCACAAATCTTCTATCAGTTAAATAGACCAGAACGAACTATCCAATACATCAATCTTTGTCTTAAAATAGACGAAGATTATACACCTGCAAAATACTTACAAAATTTTATATTAAAAAACTTATATTATGAACCCCATCATTAAAACCTTATTCGAAGACGAAAACTTATGGAAAGAAATCTATCCTAATTACAAAATTAGAGCTGGACAAATTAAACTTGCAAATGAAATTTATAAAACCATCAAAAACCAAGCATTTCTAATTGCAGAAGCTGGTACAGGAACTGGAAAAACACTAGCATATCTACTTCCATCTTTACTCTATGCATTAGAAGAGAAAGATTATAAAATTCTTATAAGTACAGAAACAAAAGCATTACAAAATCAAATCCTTTCCAAGGACATTCCCCTATTAGAAAAACTATTAAAAATCAAAATTCCTGCAGAAATTTGCTTAGGTTCCAATAACTATGTTTGTAAAAGGCGTCTCTATAATTTTGCAAACTCACAAGAACTACCACCTCAATATATATCGATTTTAGAAAAATTTTTAAAATGGGAAAAAGAGTCTTCTAATGGAATTATCTATAATTATCCAAATGAATTACCCAAAGATTTTATCAACGAAGTTGTCAGAAATCCTAACTTATGTTTAGCAAATAATTGTCCAAATTTCGAAAAATCCTTCTACTTTTTAGAAAAAGAAAAATGGAAAAAAGCAAAAATTTTAATCGTAAACCATCACTTACTTTCTGCCCATATAGAAAGCAATTTTAGTTTACTTCCCAAATTTCAAATAGCAATCATTGACGAAGCACATTCTTTTCCTTCAATTTACCGCGATAGCAATGTTCAAAATCTCTCTTTTAGAGAATTGAATCATTTTATAAAAAAATTCAAACTAGAAGAAATTTTACTAGATTCACTAAAACAATTTCAAGAAGACATTCAGAATCAAATTATCAAAGATCAAAAAGAAGATAAATTTCGATTAGAAAAATCCCTCGAAATAAATTCCCTCTATCAATTTATCAATACCATAGAAAAAGCGAAGCAAAAATTAGAAGATCAGTTAAAACAAGAACAAGATCTATTTTCTAATGCTGATTTTTCAGAAAAATCCGAAAAAGAAGTTGAACTCATCAATGCGATAGAAACACTCAATCAGGTGATAAACCTTCTCGATATTTTCTACGAAGGTCCAATTTACAATCGCGTACATTTTATAGAATACAATACGGTTGATCTAAAATTATGTGTTTCTTATGTAGATGTGGGGGAATTTATCTACGAAAAATTCTTAAAAAAAATTGATTCTTGTATTTTTACCTCTGCAACATTAGCAATCAACAGCAATTTTGATTTTTTTATCAATAAAATAGGACTTATAAAATTTAAAGACAATCAAGAATATTTAAAGACGTTGGTAGTGCCATCCCCTTTTAATTATAAAGAACAAGCATTGCTTTATATTCCCAAACATCTGGAAGATCCATCAGACTTGGAATTCCTTAACCAGTCCATAAAAGAAATTTATCAATTGATTGATCTCGTAAATGGTAATACACTTGTGATTTTTACATCAAAAAGCAATTTGAACTATGTTTATAAACAAATTATAACAAATTATGGAGAAGAATTAAATCATAAAAAAATTCAAATTTATTCGCAAGAGGTTTTGGGAGCACAGCAATCCCTACAAAGATACTTAAACGACGAAAGAGGTGTACTATTTGGTTTAGAATCCTTTCGACAAGGAATTGATTTAGCTGGTGATAAACTAAAATGTGTTATATTAGTAAAACTTCCTTTTTCTGTACCAACAGATCCCGTTCAACAAGCACAAATCGAATTAGAAAAAGAAAAAGAGCGAAATCCATTTTTAACGATTCAAATTCCCGAAATGATTATTAAATTAAAGCAAGGAATGGGTAGACTTATTCGAACAGAAACAGATAAAGGTATTATCGCAATTTTAGATCCAAGAATTTACACAAAAAAATACGGAGAACTGATATTGAAATCCCTCGGAGAATATAAGCTCATAAAAACGTATGCAGAATTAAAAAATAGCTACAATCATCTTTACAGTTCAAAAGAAAAAATCATTACATAATAAGTATGAAAAAATATTTAATTTTTTTTATATTGTTTTTTATTAATTTATTTTTATATCCACAAGAAAAAACAAATGATTATATAGAAAAGCGTTCCGAAAACATATGGATTAATTGGACCAAAGGTATTATTTATTCTCAGTATACTTCCATCGATAATAAAATAGATAAAGGACAACTCGAAAAAATTACCTTCGAAAATGTTTATCACAATTTGATCTTAAATTTACTCGAAATTTATCTTGAATCTGGCATTACACTAAAAGAAGCACTTAAAAACGATGTAGAAATGCAAAAACAATTCCATCAAATTAAAGAAAAAATTCAAATCGAAAAAAAGATTGTATATTTAAATAAAATAACTTATTTAGTTTCTTTTAATTTTTTAAAATATTTTAACAAAAATATAAATTTTAAATTAGAAGATTCCATTGAACCCAATCCCCTACCAATAAAAAAAGAAAAAGATTTTAGTGGAATCATCATTTATGTTCCTACGAAAAACTTTCAACCTTCCATTCGCCTAAAATTGTATTCGAACAATGGTAAAATGATTTTGTATTTTCCTGTAAAAGAAAATTGTTATTTTTCCAACGATGATTTTTTGTATAAGAATCCTAAAATCAACCAACCTTATGTAATTTATACAGAAAAAGTCATTCACTCCAACGATATTATTATTGATCAAAAAGACATTGAATTTTTACTTGCTACAAAGAAAATTTTTGATCCAGATTCGATTAAGGTAATTCTTTATGATCAAACTAAATAACGAAAAAACCAAAGAGATTATAAATAAATTTTCTAAAATTAATATACTTGTAATTGGCGATTTTATGTTAGATGAATATATTTTTGGCAGTGTAGAAAGAATATCGCCCGAAGCTCCCGTTCCAATAATAGAAGAAAACTCTCGAAAACATATTCCCGGTGGTGCGGGTAATGTCCTTTGTAATTTAAAATCAATCGGTGTAAACATATATTGTAGTGGTATAATCGGCAAAGATAATGAAGGACAAATATTAAAACAAAAAATGTTTGATTTTAACTTAAAAGAAAAAGAATTTCTGTTAATCGAAACAGATCGTCCGACAACAAGAAAAACAAGAATTATTGCAATTCACCAACAAGTTTGTAGGTTAGATAGAGAAGATAAAACTCCCATCGATAAAATACTCATAGAAAAAATTTTATCTAAGGTTCAAAGTATAATAGATAATATTGATGGTATAATTATTTCTGATTATGATAAAGGCGTAGTAATACCAGAACTGATTCAAAAAATTGTTGATCTTGCTAATAATAAAAACATTCCCATTTTTGTTGATCCCCAAGTTACACATTTTTCTTATTATAAAAATGTATTTATTGTTACTCCTAACCATCACGAAGCTGGAAGATTTTTAAACCGAAAATTAAACAACAACGATGATAATGATATAGAACAAGCGGGAAAAGAAATATTAGAAAAATTAAATTGTGAATATGTTTTGATTACGCGCGGCGAAAAAGGAATGAGTTTAATTCGAAAAGACCATGCGATTCATATTCCAACGATGGCAAAAGAAGTTTTTGATGTTACAGGTGCAGGTGATACTGTGATTTCTATCCTTGCTGCATCTTATTGTAGTGGAGCCGAAATCGAGTATGCAACTCTATTAAGTAATCAAGCTGCGGGTATTGTTGTTGGAAGATTAGGTGCTTCAACAGTAAAACCAGAAGAATTACTGATATAAAATGAATCTATTAGAATCGATTTTTAATAAAATCATTCTTGATCATCAGCAATTAAAATCAAGAATAGAAAAATTTAAACAAGAAAATAAATCAATTGTTTTTACCAATGGTTGCTTCGATATTTTACACACTGGGCATGTAACATACCTTGCAAAAGCAAAAGAATTAGGCGATGTTTTTATCGTTGCTGTGAATAGTGATGCTTCTGTAAGACGATTAAAAGGAAATCATCGTCCTATCAATAAATTAGAAGATCGAATGTTTTTATTAGCTTCTTTATGCTTTATAGATATAGTAACATTTTTCGAAGAAGATACTCCCATAGAAATTCTAAAAATCATACATCCTAATATCCATGTAAAAGGAGGAGATTACAAAATAGACAACCTTCCAGAAAAAACCATTATAGAATCTTACGGCGGAAAAATTGTTTTAATTCCCTTTGTAGAAGGATATTCTACCACAAAAATCATTACAAAATTCAAAGCATCACCACAAAGTTAAGTCTCATTATCAACATTTTTTATACAATCATTAAAAAAATAATTGAATTTTATTTAGTAATAAATTATACTACAAATAGGAAGTATACGTATATACATCCAATAACAAACAGGAGAAATTTATGGAAAAAAAACATATTGTAGTGGCAGGAAGTGGTTTTGCGGGTTTAGAAAGTGCCTTTTTATTAAGGCATTACTTTAAAGATAAAATAAAAATTACCATTGTATCCAACGAAGAAAATTTTTTGTTTAGACCTAATACAATTTACATTCCTTTTGGATTAGATCCAAAAGAACTACAAATTCCTCTAAAAGAGGTCCTTCCCAAATATAATATAGAGTTTATCATTGATTCTGTTAAAGATGTAGATCCCAAAGCATCACAATTATTAACAGAAAAACAAAAAATTTCCTATGATTATTTGGTTTTAGGAACTGGTGCAGCGATGAGACCAGAAGAAATTCCTGGTCTAAAAGAACATGCTAACACTATTTGGACTCCGAAAGAAATGCTTCAATTAAGAGAAACCATCCAAAAAATCATTCAAAGATCCCAAGAAGGAAAAAGTACAGACCTATTATTTTTAGTCCCACCAAACAACAAATGTTCTGGTCCACTTTACGAAATGGTAATGATGGTAGATACTTACTTACGAAGACAAAAAGCAAGAGATCATGTAAACATAATATGGACAACCTACGAAGCAGGATTTATTCAAGCATTTGGTCCACGTCTTGACGAAGTAGTTACAGAAGAATTCCAAGAAAGGAATGTTCATGGATATAAAGAGTACGTAGTAAAAGAGGTTCAAGCAAATAAAGTAATTTATCAAAATGGACAAGAAATTAAATACGACTTTTTAGTATCATTCCCACCTTATATTGCTAGTGTATTTTATAAGAATGTACCTACTGACGAAAGAGGATTTATTCAAACCAATTTTAATGATCGTACTGTCAAAGGATATAATAATATCTTTGCACCTGGTGATGCAGGAGATTTTCCAGTAAAACAAGCATTCTTGGCATTCTTACAAGCAGACACAGTAGCAAATAAAATCCATGCCGATTTGTTAAATAGTGAATTTAACGCTGGATTTGATCCCGTCTCTATGTGTGTGATGGAACAATTCGATAAAGCTACATTTGCACAAGTTCCATTAAGATTAACAGGTAACCCACAAAAACCCATAGAAGTAGATCCCAATAGAATTGACGAATATAAAGTGGGTGTTTCTCCATTATGGAGAATTGGTAAAAAAATGTTAGGAATGTATTTACCCATGCGGTTTAAACATGCAGAACCATTCCATGCAGGTGCTGCTTGGAAAACCATGGAAATTGGTCTTATAGGTATGTCTTCTATATTAGCAGATTAGTAGACTATTTTTGTAACCCTAGACGCGAAAACGTTTAGGGTTCATTACAATATTTTAAACAATAGCGAACCCTTTCTATAATAGATGGTGCCTTATACTTCATTCCTAGTTCTATTGCCCACTCTGGAATGAATGCTAATCCAGGATCAAAACTTAACTTATAAACCATAATTGTTGTATTGTTTTTATAATTAAAAAGTCTAAGGGCACCACGATTTGTTTTGATATCGCCACCAATTTCTTTCCATTCTTTCGCGAACAATTTATCATCGATTTTTTCTTCGTAAATTGTCCATCGATCAGATAATGGCCAAGGAAAGTTCAACAAAGCTTTTTTTATTACTTTTTTTCCTTCTTGCTCTAAGATATGCTTTTCTAAAATATCAGGATAAATTTTTTTATTATCGCTTTGAACCAATCTCCAAACCTCATTTATATTCGTGTCAATTTTTCCTATAACTGTAACAATTCCTAAATTATCGTTTACTTTTTGCAAATTTGCATAAATTTTTCCTGTTTCTATTAATGGAAGAATTTCTTGATAATCGTTTAATTTTAACTCTTGATAAGAAAAACCCCATAAAGGCAAAGAAACCAATAAAAATAAACTAGCGATAACGTTTTTGTAATGCATCGATCAAAATCTCCATTTGATTCTCTGTACCAATCGATATTCTTAAAAACTCTGGATAATCCTTAAAATAACGAACTAAGATATGATTCTCGTATAAATATTCATAAACATCTTGAGCTTTTCTATCAGGAGGCGAAGTAAAGATAAAATTCGTTTTAGATGGTAGAGTAAAAAAATTCATTTGATTTAATTTCTGAATAAAATTGTCTCTCGTTTCTATAATCCTTTCAATATTTGCCATAAAATAATCCCAGTTGTTAAGCACGATTTCTCCTACTTTTTGGGAAAATAGGTTTACGTTATAAGAATCGCGAATTTTATCAAACTCTTCGATCCAATCGGGATGAGCAATTAACCAGCCTAATCGTAATCCAGCAAGAGCAAATGCCTTCGAAAAAGTGCTACACGCCATTAATAAAGGAAAATTATCACTTCCAGCTTCTTCCATAATGGATTCTGCGCCAAAAAAAACATAGGCTTCGTCGATTAAAAGGGGTTTATTTAATTCTTTGTAAAGTTCTAAGATTTCTTTTTTTGTTAAAGCAATTCCTGTTGGCGCATTAGGATTTGTTATAACCACAAGTTTAGGATCAAATTTTTTATTAAAATCAATCAAGAGATCCATATCAACATTAAAATCTTTTTTCAATGGAACTCGAATTGTTTCTACATTTAGAGCATTTGCTAATACAGGATACAAACTATAAGAGGGTTCAAGGATTAAAATTTTGTCGTTGGGTTGTAAAAAAGTGCGAAAAACAATGGATATAACATCGTCAGAACCATTTCCTATCAGAAGATTATTTTGATTTTTTTTATAAATTTCTGCTAATTTATTTCTTAGGTTTTCTGATTTTGGGTTAGGATAAAGATGAAATCGATTTTCTACCACAATTTTTTGTATTTCTTCTAAAATAAAATCTGGTAGAGGATATGGATTTTCGTTGGTATTTAATTTTATTACCTTTGTATTAACCTGTAAACCTGGTGTATACGCATGCATGTTCAAGATATGCTTTGGAATAAACGCTTTTAAGTTAGACATATTTCATATCAAAAAAAAATAAAATTCTTATAAAATCAAATGAATAATAATAACAATACTTTAAAAAAATATTACAATTTGATGGATTTTAAAAGAATTATAGAAACAAAAGTCGATGCCCACAAATGATTTTATTTTCGCGAGCATCGAAACTTAAAATTTCTACTATCCAAAAAGAACTTTTGTAAAGGTTTTGAACAACTGTTTGATTTTGTTAGAATATGGAAACCACCACAATTCAAATGGTAAATTAAAACGATCCACTAATACAGATTGCATATCGGTAAAAGCTCTTAATCCTTCTTTAGAATATACTCTACCTAATCCACTTTCTTTTACACCACCAAAGGGCAAATCCGAAATGATGTAATTTACCAATACATCGTTAATGCAAATCGAACCACTTTTAATCTGTCGCGCAACTCTTTGGGCTCTTTTTATATTTTTAGACCAAACAGAACCATTAAGACCATAAGGCGATTTATTTGCTATTTCGATTGCTTCTTCTTCTGTTTTATAGGTTTTAATTGCAAGCACTGGTCCAAAAGTTTCGTCTTTCCAAACCTTCATATCATCTTTTACATTGGTTATAACAGTAGGTTGAATAAACAAACCATTCACAAAAGAGGAATTTCTATCGCCACCAGCAATAATTTGTGCACCTTTTTCTCTTGCTTCTTTTATATGATCCATCACAATCTGGAATTGTTTTTCGAAAGCCATAGAACCAACACTTACTTCGTCTTTATAGTATCCTTGTTTGATTTGATTCAACTCTTGTTTTAACAACTCAATAAATTTTTCGTAGATAGATTCTTGAACAATTACCCTTTCTACTGCTATACAAGTTTGTCCAGAATTAGAAATACCTCCCCATAAGGCAGCTTTTACAGCTCTTTTTAGGTTTGCATCTTCGAAAATGATCATAGGATCTTTACCACCTAATTCTAATATGACAGGTTTTAGCATTCTTCCACATATTTCTGCTATCTTTCTTCCAGTCGCGGTTGAACCCGTAAAACAAATCATATCGGTATTCAAAGATTCTACTAATGCTGCTCCAGTTCTTCCATCACCTGTTGCCACTAGAAATGCATCTTCGGGAATACCTGCTCGTGTTGCGATTTCCCTAAGCTTTAAAGTAGTATTTGGGGTTACCTCTGATGGTTTTACAACTACTGTGTTTCCTGCCATCAACGCTTGCGCTAATGGACCTGCTGTTAATATAAAGGGATAATTCCATGGACTTATTACACCAACTACCCCTTTGGGATGATAGGAAACATAAGCCTTTTTATGAACAAAAATTCCGACAGAACGAGGTTCATCTTTTAGATATTTTGGTCCTTTTTTAACGATATAATTTAGATGCTCTGCCACTGTAAAGATCTCTACAATACCATCCATCTCGGTTTTACCAGTTTCTTTGCAGATGGTATCCACTAATTCGTCCATATCTTTAATGATTTGTTTTTGTAATTTTCTTAAATATTTTGCTCGTTCTTTTAAAGATAATTTGGACCATATAGGAAAATATTTTTTTGCGCGTAAAACAATCTCTTCTACTTGATCTTTGTTTAAAATAGGTACTTTGCTAATTTCTTCCCCCGTTGCTGGATTAATGTTGATTATCTCTTGTGTTTTTTCTTGAATTATTGTTGTCATAAAAACCCCCAATTTTACTATTCTAATCCAATGTTTATATTTGTACAAAAATGATCAAGTTTTTTTTGAATTTTTGTTTTAAAAAATAACAACACATTTATCATTTTTTAAAAATGCTCAAAATTACCATAAATTCTTTTTTTAAAAAGATTTTTGCAAGAGTAAAATAAAGAATCAAACTACCTAATATTCCAACCAAAAGTACTTTTAATGCTTCTATTCTATGGGGAACGTCTACTTGTTTAAAATCATGAGTTAACAGAAAACTTAAAGAAAACCGATTTTCTTCCAACGGAAAATAAAACAACTTATCAACAAAATACAAATAGACCATTAATACAAAAATCAATAATACTATATTTCTAACAAAAGAAAGTAACTCTTTATAAGGAATGTTGATGGATTTTTTTTTCAAAAATAAAAATAACAATACGGTATTAATAAAAGCAGAAAGAGATGTACTTAATGCCAAACCACCATGTTGAAAAAACGGAATAAAAAGAACGTTTAAGAACAAATTCATTACAACCACAACAATCAATATTTTTACTGGCGTTTTTGTATCTTGAAAAGCATAATAAGTAGACGTTAAGATTTTATTTGTACTATAAAAAGGAATTCCCAAAACGTAGAATTGCAGTGCCCACAATGTTATAAATGTTGATCGCAAATCCCATAAGCCACCAGAAAACAAAAAATGAACAATCCAAGGAGCTAAGATAAACAATCCAATCGTTGCAGGAACTGTTAAAAACAAAGAAAAACGAATTGCATAGATCAACTCTTCGCCAGATTTTTCGTAAGATTCATTGTTTCTAATGTACGAAGCTATAATGGGTAAAATTGTTGTAGAAATAGCAACGCCTATTAGCCCCGTTGGAAGTTGAATTAAACGATGTGCAAAACGTAATGCTGGTATTGCTCCTTCTACATTTACAAAATAGCTGGCCAAAAACACATCCATCAATTGATTCAGTTGAAAGATACTTGCTCCTAAAATAGCTGGTGCCACCAAAAAAAATAATTTTTTGATTACTGGATCAGAAAAGATTTGAAGTGAAAATTTGAATTCTGGATCCCATCCAAATTTTTTAACAAAATAATACTGAAAGGCCAAAACCAAAAAACTTCCCAAAAGAACCATGATAGCAAGTATAATGGCGATGGTTTCTACATCTATTTTATACCAACGCGACAGAACAAGAAAAACTAAAAACGTAAAAATAAATTCAATGTTTAAAAAAATAGGAGTTAACGTTGGAATAGTAAACTTTTGATGAGTATACAAGATTCCAGAAAAAATCGAACTTAAACTAATAAACGCGATAAAACCAAATAAAATTTGTGCTAACAAAATCAACAATCCTATTTCTTCTTTGGGTTTACCAACATAATAAGGCAAAAGATAAGGGAAGGACAATATTCCTAAAAATACAATTATAGATAACACAAGAGACAAAAACAAGATGATTTTTCCGCTATCCTTTTTCGCTTTTTCTTCGGATACTTTAAGGGATTCAGAATAAACAGGAACAAATGCTTGGGATAAAATCCCTTCCGCGAAAAGATTTCTTAACATATTGGGAAGCATGTAAGCAATTTCCCAGTATGTAGCGATGATTCCCGTACCAAAAAAACGTGCTAAAAAGTGATCGCGAAATAGACCTAAAACACGCGAAATCAAAGTCATTAGAGTTAATTTAAGAGAACTACGAGCGCTTTTACTCATGAATGTTCATAAAATTTTACCTCGCCCTTAGGTAAAACATTAAATTCTGCTTTGCACTTGGGACAAATGTGTCGTCCAAGTTGCTTTACTCTTAATGGTTGGCCACAAGCTTGGCAAGCTATGATAAAATAACCATCGATTTTTTTTATAGGAGATTCTGGTTTTGGCTGTAAATTAAGGGTATTTTTTATTTCTTTTATGGCTTCTTTTATCTCTTGGCTTGATTCTTCTAAAACATTAAGACGCGTTTGAAACTCCGAAAAATAAAATTCATTGCTTTTTTTTATTTCTAAAATTTTATTTTCTATCAGCTGGATGATTTCCTGATCTAAACTAACAGGACGATTGTTTTGCTGATATAACTTTTCGCTCAGATGTTGCAAACGATTATGAACAATTTGTAAACTTTCTTTAAGATGTTCTAACTCTTCTTTTGTGGGATTTTCTTTCGTTTTCGCGATCTTTTGATAATAAGAAATATTGTTTGCCAATATAGACTTTTCTTGCAAATCATTTGTTTGTAATTGATCCTTAAAGACATCGGAATAAACCAATTCTTCTATTTGTAGGTTTTGGTTTAATCCTTGATGTTGTAAATATTCTTCGATCACTTCTTTTGCTCTTTGGTAACTTTCTACCACAATTACATAGTTGAGTAATTTTAGAAATTTTAGTAATAAAAATATTTCTTCTTTGGGTTGTATTAAAATAACGATACCATCTCTTTTTTTAAAATATTTGATAGATTCGAAGAAAACTTTAATTCCTTCGCCACTAATAGAATTCAGATTACTTAAATCTAAAACAAGAAATCTTTTATCTTCGGGAATGTTAAAAATATTTTTTTTAAAGGATAAAGCATTATGGGGGTTTAGTTGTCCTTTTATGTTAAGAAAAACCGATTTTTTTATTAGTTCATCTTGGATTTTTGATACACTCATCTTCTTTCCTTAATCTAATGGCAGAGCATCAATAATATTTTCGAAATCCTTTGCAATATTTTGAGTATTTTTTTGTTCTTTTAAATTTTTATTTTTTTGATATTCTTGCATAAACACCACATTTTTGCTTTGCATTTTCTTATCTTGGTCTGGAAGTTCTTGTGAATCCAATTGTATTTCTTCGTCAGAGAGAACATTATTTCTTTGTTTTTCTTTTTTATCTTGTCCCGGAAGTTCTTTTAAATCGAAATCGATATCAACATTATCTAAATTTAATTCATCTTCTGGTAGGATTGCTTTTTTCTCTATTTGTACGGTATCGATAAAATCCTGTTTTGGTTTTTTAAGTAATACATATAATAAAATCATAAAATATAAGAATAAAACTACAAACACCGCACTAGAAAATAACCAAACATAAAACATCTGCTTGATCCAATAACTCACTAAGGGAACAATACCAGTATTTTCGATTAAAATATGCAAGGATGCTTTGGGTAAAATTTCATCCGGAGGATAAACACTTGTATAAACATGAAACTGATTTGCAAGTAAATCGGGTAAATATTTTTTAAGATAAGAATTAATCGTATTTTCTATGTTAATAAAAAACAAAAATGAATCTAGTTTTTTCAATTCTGGGGGAAGTTGAACCTCTGCATAATTTGTTATTTCTATGGCTACTGGATTTCCATAAAATAATATTTGCCCTAATCTATATTTTTTTGGATCATAATTGGGTTGAAAATCCTTTGCAACCTTTAAAATATCATTATGAGCTAATAGAAGATTTTTGCTATCTAACAAAAATATCTCTTGAATTTTATAAGGATCATTTCGAATGTTGGTATGCTCTTTAATTTTCGCCATTACATTACTTAAAGAAATCATATTATCATAATAAATGCTTTCGCCACTCATGGTATCTAACGCAATGGCAATTTCTTGTGCTCTATTACGTGTTTGTTGCTGTACCTCTTGAATAAAATCCTTTCCACTTTGGTAGATATAAAAAATCGGAGCAATTAATCCTATCCCTAAAAATATCAAAACAATTATTAAACTTAGGATAAACTGGAAGAATCTTTTCATATAAATATATTATCGGCAAAAAAACAAATTTCAACAGAAATTCTATTGATTCGATAGAATTATAAAAAAAAATGAATATAGATGTTAACAAAAGCAAAGTATTTATCGATCCCTTCTGGTTTTGAATATTACAATTTGCAAAAAATCAAACGATTAAACCAATACAAAAAAAAGATACAAGAAATCTTAGAATCCAAAGGCATGATAGAATTTATTCCTCCTTTGTTGGATTATTTAGATCTTTTTTCTTTAACATCGAATTCTTTTATTAATGGTAATTCTAGTTTTATCGAAAAATTATTCGAAGTAAAAGATTCCAACGGAGAGCTTTTAGCGATTCGTTCCGACTTAACTGTAATGGCTATGAAGTCTTATCTCTACCATGCACAAAAAATGGATAAAATCCAATATTATTACATCCAACCAGTATACAGAGATTTTTCCAAGGGCACAGGTTTGAATCGCGAAATATATCAAGCTGGTGTAGAGTGGATTGGTAAATTTGACAACAGAATTGTTATATTATTCCAACTAGCATTAGAATTAATGGAATTATTTCCTTTTCGATGTAGTTATGTTTTTGGTAATGCATTTTTTATCCAAGAATTGTTAAAGTTATTTCCTCAAAAGATTCACAAGGATATTTTGAGTGGTTTATACTTTAAAGATATTCATAAATTAAAAGAAATATGTAGTTACTTTTCGCTTTCGCAAGAATTGAGTAATCTATTAACAGAAATACCTTTACTGATTGGAGATCAATCCATCAAAAAAGAATACAAAATTCTTCTAAAAAATTACGAAGATATCTATAAAATTATAGATGATACAATCGATACATTAAAAATGTATGATTTTATTTTGTACGATTTTAGTCTAGTGCGAGAATTTAGTTATTACACAGGGATAATTTTCGAAGCCTATTTGAATAAAACCAATTCTAAGGTTTTGACAGGGGGAATTTATGATAATTTTTCTTTACAACTTTCTCAGAAAGAAATACCTTCCTGTGGGTTTGCATTAAATTTATCCGAATTTATTAATATTATCGAGGTAGAATCATGAGTGTAACTATCGTTGTTGGTGCACAATGGGGAGATGAAGGTAAAGCCAAAATCATCGACTATTTAAGCGAAAATATCGATATCATCGCAAGATATCAAGGTGGAGCAAATGCTGGTCATACTGTTGTTGTAAAAAATAAGCAATTTATTTTTCATTTGATTCCCAGTGGAATCTTATACCCCAACACAGTATGCGTAATAGGAAATGGTGTTGTTATCGATCCCAAAGCATTCTTGGAAGAATTAGCAAGTATAAAAAACGAAAACATCGATTACGAAGGTAGAGTTTTTATTTCTGATGCGTGCCATATAGTTTTACCATTTCATAAAATCATCGATGCACACAAAGAAACCTTAGCAGAAGGTCAAAAAATTGGAACAACCAAAAGAGGCATTGGCATTTGTTATGCAGATAAAATGCTTCGAATTGGTATTCGCATCGGAGATTTATACCATAATTTAGAAGAAAAATTAAAAAATTACATGCTTATCAAAAATAAGGAATTAAAATATCTTTATAATTTACCAGAAATTGAATTTGACGAACTCTACAAAGAGCTAATAGATTTTGCAGAGAAAATTCGACCAATGGTAATCCATACTCCAACCTATTTCGAAAAAGCCTTAAAAGATGGAAAAACCATTTTGTTAGAAGGTGCTCAAGGTACTGCTCTTGATATCGATCATGGAACATATCCTTTTGTTACCTCGAGCAATACAACTGTGGGTGGTGCATTAACAGGAACAGGCATTTCTTATAAATACGTAGAAAACGTTTTTGGTATTTGTAAAGCTTATGTTACCCGTGTTGGAGAAGGTCCATTCCCAACAGAATTAAAGGATTCTATGGGGGATGAACTAAGAAAATTTGGAAAAGAATACGGAGCAACGACTGGAAGACCAAGACGATGTGGTTGGTTTGATGTAGAATTAGTAAAACATGCTGGAAGAGTAAATGGATTAACAGGTCTTGTTCTTACAAAGCTCGATGTTTTATCCCATTTTGATCCCATCCCTGTTGCCATTGGTTATGAATACAAAAATCAAAAGTTGGATTATTTTCCAAGTTATGGATTAGAAGATTGCAAACCTATCTATGAATATCTACCAGGATGGAGAAGCGATATTTCTAACGTTAGTTCTTATTCTGATTTGCCCAAAAATTGCAAAAATTACATCGAAAAACTACAAGAGTGGACTAATATACCCATAAAATATATTTCTCTCGGTCCAAACAGAAATCAAACATTGGTATTATAATTGACAAAAAATTTTTTTTGATTATAATATATATATGTTTAAATCTTCTTATAAGAAGTCATTATTATTTTTAATTTTTGTTTTGTTTTTAGGGAAAGTGTTGTTTACTTTTTATGAATTCTATAACAAATTGCCCGAAGATCATATTACCAAAGTACGATCCCAAGTAAATTATATTTTATTTGATTACAATAAAGCCCAAGACTTGAACAAAAAATTTGGCCAACCAATAGAAAAAGAACAAACGCTAATCAATGGTTTTTTATTAGAAAAAATGGTTTATAACTTGAACCAAATCGACTCAGATAATCTATTAAAATTTTCTCCCATAGAATTTAGAATTGATCATAAAACAGAAATTGTTTATGTTTATTTTTTTAAAAAATTCTTAAACTTAGAAACAACAATTTCGATTTTGTATAATAGTCTAATTTGGACAATGTCTTTAATTATAGCTGTTTTTTTATTAGTTATAGGATTTTATATAACTATTTATATTTTATTTTTATTTTATAAGTTGATTAAATCCAGCTTATTGAAAAACAAGCCAGTAGTTCCACAAGCCGAACAATAGATGATCGTCGAAAAAGAAATTCTTATCACAGAAGATCATCATAATATTCGCATTGATCGTTTTTTATCGGAAAATTATAAACATATATCGCGAAGCCAATGGCAAGAACGAATTGAGATGGGAAATGTTCTGGTTAACGGAAAAAAAACTAGATGTTCTTATCTCCTAAAAATGAACGATAAAATTACGTTTTTTTATTCTAAAAAATCAGAACCAAACATTAACAAAGAATTTAAAATCATCTACGAAGACGAAGATCTGATCGTTATTGATAAACCACCGAACCTACCAGTACATCCTTCGGGCAATTATAAACAAAATACTCTGTATTCATTGTTAAAAGAAAAATACAATTACGAATATTGCCATCCCATACATAGGTTAGATCGAGAAACCTCTGGACTGATCATTTTTGGAAAAAACCCTTTTATAATACGAAACATGGCAAGAATGTTTTTAAACAACGAAATCTCTAAGATCTATTACACCATTGTTTTTGGCGAATTCCAACATTCATCTTTGTTAGAAGGATACATCGGAAAAAGCTTAAATAGTAAAGTCATCAAACGTCAGATGTTTATAGAAAAAAATCAGTTAAATAATTTTATAAAAAATTATCAAAATGACTATAAAGAAAATTGCGATTATTTTAACATCTATTATAAAGATAATATCTATACTTACAGATATTCCAAAACAAAATTTTTTCCCGAAAAGATTACAGATGTTGATCATCCATTTTATAAAAAGATTACGTTAATAAAAGTTCAATTATACACTGGAAGAACCCATCAAATTCGTGCAACGTTAAAAGATTCAGGTTTTCCCATCGTCGGAGATAAAATCTATGGACCAGACGAAAACTATTTTATCAAATTTCTAGAAGAAAATCTTAGCGAAAAGGATTACAAAGATCTATTACTAAATCGCACCGCACTTCATTGTTATCAACTTTCTTTTTTACATCCTAAAAACCAGCAAATTCTTACCATACAAAGCCCATTACCAGAAGATTTGATTCATTTATTAAAATACACTACAACACCCGCTTGATCATCTAAAAAATCCCCTTTAATCAATCGTTTTACTTCTTTTCTGTATAGGTTAAAAATATTTATTTTTTGATCATGCAAGAAAGATGATTTTAGTTGAATCATTTTATAAATAAAATCATATATTGTTAAAAGTTTTCCTTTTTTATCGAAAATCTCGATAAAACCATCTGTGTATAACATCAACATAGAATTATTTTGAATATGATATTTATATTCTTGATATTGTGCATTGTATTTTACACCTAATGCTGGTCCAGTTTGCCCAAGTAAGATGGTTTTATGATCCAAGAAATATAATATATCTGTATGTCCCGCGGAAGAATAAACAAATTCATTTCTTTCTAGATCAATTAATAAATAAACTGCTGTAATAAAATCAGAATTTGAATCATCGCACAAAAACTGATTCATAATAGTTAAGAATTTTGCTGGTTTTAAATAAGAACTTTTTAAAAATTGTATTAAATGATAAACCGTAGAAGAATATAAAGCAGCACTTATACCATGTCCAGAAATATCACCAATAAAGATTCCTATTTTGTCATTCTGGATTTCTATAAAATGAATGAAATCACCACCAAGATAATACGATGGACGATAATCATAAAGAATCTTGATTTTCTCGTGTTGTGGTATCGTAGTTGGAAGCAGCTTTTTGTGTACGTTAAATGCTAAATCAAATTCTACTTCAATCCTTTCTAGTTTTTTTAAACTTTCTATCTGAAAACGAAGCAGTAAATAAATTAATAGAATCAAAAAAAGAAACATGCTTATGTTAAAATACAAAGAATTATATTCCAATAATTTAATTATTGTAATCGAATCAAATATTGCACCGGTAACTAATATCGATATTCCTAAAAAAAATAACAGAGCATTCTTATCTTTTTTAATTACATTGATAATAATATAAATAAGTGCAATGATCGAATTGATTATCACTAAATAGGAATAGAATATTAAGATATTATGTAAAAAATAAGAATTTTGTATAGCATAAGAAAAAAACAACGATCCAATCAATATTTGTATAGAGGAAAAATAGATTAAAAATTTTTTATATTGATTTTGTACTAAACTAGAAACAAAGATCAAAGAATAAGAAGTGACAAAACTTAACGATAAAACATTGATCCACGACCAAAATAAAGCATTCTCTATGTAGATATATTTAATATTGTTTGTTGTAAAAGATGCCAACCCCAAGAAAAAAATAAAAATACTAAAATGTAAGAATAAATTATATTTGTGGTTCATGATAAAAAGCAAAAAAGTAAAAATTCCTGTAAGAATATACAAGATTCCTAAAATAATGTCGATAAATTCTTTTTTAATGATGTATTGATAAAAGCTATCTTTGTTTCCCGCAAGGATTGTTCCTATAATACCAATGCGATTAGGATCAAAAGAGAAGATACGAAAATATAATACCTTTTGATTTGAACAAATGATATGAAAGGGATTCCCTAAATATTTTGGGTTTTCTAATTCTCCAAATTGATAGATTTTTTTTAATTGATTTTCTTTTTTAGAAGAATCTTCTATTTCGTAAACTTCAAAAATCTGCTTGATCTCGGAAAAATAAAAACAATGATAAGTTATATTTTGGGGTATGTTGAATCGATACCATCTAATATTAGAAGACATTTCTTGTTTTAGATTCTCTATTGGTTGAATATTTTCTTTGGATATTTTTATAACTTCTAATGCGTTTAAAGAATAGAACCAAATAAAATACAACAAAAACCAATTGACTTTATTAAACTTCATAGTTAATTTAATTTATTATGAAAATTAAACATATATTATTTTTTGTAAAATCAATTTTGATTTATTCTTTACTTTTTTGTAAATCTTATATCGATTCTCCTTATTCTTGTTATAAAATCGAAGGAATTGCTGGTCCAGAAGATTTTGTTTATTTAGAAGAAGGAATTTTTCTAGTTTCGTCTCATAACAGAAGGGATTTAGAATCCTTAGGAGAAATCTATAGCTATAATCCAAAAACCAATCAAGTTCAAGTGATTCCAAGAATTAACGAGCCAGAAAACTTTTCTTTTCGACCTCATGGTATAGATTATCGAAAACCTTATTTATATGTGATTTTACACGGCAATACAATGGATACGAAATGGCACTCTGTTGCAATCTATGAATTCAAAAATAACGTGTTAATTTTTAAAAAAAACTTTCAGCATGAATTGATTGTTTCTCCCAACGATTTAATTACACTATCAGAAAACGAATTTTATATTACGAACGATATGAAGCATCGCGCCAGCTATTTTGAACTTTTTAAAACTTTATTTTTGGGAATAAATTACGGTTCAATTGCCTATTGTAACATGGAAAAACAATTTTGCCAGATTGTTAGCGATGAATTAGGATTTCCTAATAGTCTTGCAATTGTCGATCGTAAGCTGTTTATTAGCACTACCTTAGAAAATAAAATCTACGAATTCCGCATAGATAAAGACAATCCTGCTATATTAACATCGAAAAAAGAAGTCGCAGAAATTGCGGGAGCAGACAATATCATTTATTATAATGTGAAGCTTTATATAACCTCCCATCCATCGATAATGAGATTTATGCAGCATAGTAGCAATGCAGAAAAATATTCCCCTTCTTTGGCTTATGAAATTGATCCAAATACTTACAAGACAGTACCTATTTTCGAAGATTCGGGCAAAAAAATCAGTGCAGCTTCTGTAATCATAAAACTCAACAAAGAATTATTTATAGGTCAAGTGTTTAATCCATATTTACTTCGCTGTACGATGGATTGATGATGAAAAACGAAAAAGATTTATACTTATCAGATTCAACGATTCCATATTTTAAAACAGATCGATTCGAATACCTTAAAGAAAAAATTTCTATTGCCCCATCACTACCCGGTTGCTACATGTGGAAAGATACGACCGGAAAAATTCTCTATGTTGGTAAATCCGTTCAGATTAAACAAAGACTTAAAAGCTATTTAAACCCCGAAGATTATAAACATTATTTATTATTACAACGCGCTTATGATGTAGAGTGGATCATAACAAACAATTCCAACGAAGCATTAATCTTAGAAGATAATTTGATCAAACAATATTTACCACCCTTTAATGTTCGACTTAAAGATGATAAACGATATCCTTATTTGTGTATTTCTCTTAACGAAGATTATCCCAGAATTTTTATCACAAGAAAATACAAAAAAGATGGCAATCGTTATTTTGGACCCTATACCGATGCGAAATTCGCAAGACAACTCTTAGATTTGATCCACAAGACATTCCCCATAAGAAAAGTAAACCAAGAGCTACCATTAAAAAAACCCAAAAGACCCTGTATGAACTTTTTTATTAAGCGTTGTCTTGCTCCCTGTCAAGGAAATGTAGATAAACAAGAATACAGAAAAATCGTCCAAGAAATTATTTTGTTTTTGGAAGGAAGAAAAGAATTACTCGAAGAAATCATCATAAAACGAATGAATGAATATAGCAGTCAAATGCAATACGAAAAAGCAGCCATTTATAGAGATATCCTTACAAAACTAAAACAATACAACGAAAGACAAGATGTAATCAAACCATCGAACCCAGAACAAGATGTAGTTACAATTGCAATCGATCAGGAATATTATCAAGCCAATGCTGTTATATTAGAATTTCGTAATTCCAAATTAATTTCGCGAAAATCCTTTGCACTGTATATTCCCGAAAATATGGATTTAAATTTTTACAAAGAAGAACTCCTCTCTTCTTTTCTAAGAGAATATTATCTAAATTTTATCAATTCCGAAAACTTTCCTGCAAAAATCGTTATTCCTTTTAAAGTAGAAGGCATCAATGAACTAAAATCATATTTAAAAGAAAAATTTCAATATGCCATAGATATTGTAGTAAGTCCTAATAGTTCTGTGATGAAGTTAGCAGAAAAAAATGCAGAGCTTTTACTAAAAGAACGAATCTTAGGAATGAAAAATAAACTAAAAAAAGAAGCATTAAAAGAAATACAAGCCTTGTGTAAATTAAACAAATTGCCCGAAATCATGGAATGTTATGATATTTCCCACTTCCAAGGAAAAGAAATTGTTGGTTCTGGAGTAAGATTTATCAATGGAGAGCCAAATCCATCTGGATATAGACATTATTTGATTCAATCCATTCAAGATATAAACGACCCTGCTGCCATAAAAGAAGTAATCTATCGAAGGATTCGAAGACTAAAAGAAGAAAAACAAACCTTCCCCGATTTAATCGTAATAGATGGTGGTATAACACAAGTCAATGCTGCATACGAAGCATTAAAAGAACACAATGTTTATGTTCCCCTCATTGGATTAGCAAAAAAACGAGAAGAGATCTATTTTCCCGAAAATTCCACACCTGTTATTACCAATCCCAATAGTCCTGGTATGTTAATTCTAAGGCAAATGCGCGACGAAGCACATCGTTTTGCCATCACCCATCAGAGAAAGCGTATGCGAAAAGAGATTTTTAAACATGTGTTGGATTCTATCCCCAAAATTGGCAATGAGCGAAAAAAGAAAATCTTAAAATATCTTAATGAACTATCCCTAAACGAATTATCTATCGATGATTTGGTTGAAATTGACGGCATAGGAAAAAAATTAGCATCAGAAATTATGAATAAAATTCAACAAATCGAGGCAAACGATGGAAAATGATGTTTTAAACGAAAATTTCGAGATCGTAACAAGACGATTGGTATTACCGCGGGATTTGAACGGACATGGAAATCTCTATGGTGGAAGCATGCTTTCTTGGATCGACGAATCTTCTTATTTATATGCAATAGAAAAGATTGGCTATACCAACATGGTTACTGTATCTCTGGAAAATGTTCGCTTTCGTTCTCCAGCAAAAATGGGCGACTCTGTGATCATTTTATGTAGAATTCACCAAATAAAAAGCTCTTCTATTACGATACAAACCAAAGCCATTGTACACGATACAAAAACAAACCAAATTTCCGAAATCATCGATTGCTTTATTACCTTTGTATGCTTAAAAGAAGGAAAACCCTTCCCTTATTTTAAAACCGAAGAATTCAAAGCAAAATTCAACCAAAAAGATATCAACGATTTAATCTTAAAATAAATCTTATTGAATTCTTACTATACAGAATTTATTATCGCAGGTACCACCTAAAAGGATTTTGCCATCGGATTGTATTACGATGCTTCTACCAAGTGTATTCGAAGTTGTACCAGGCACTTGATAGATAAAATAGCCGTTTGTTCCAAAGGTAGAATCGATACTGCCATTAGCATTATATCGCACAATACAAAATTGATTTATACCTGAAATCTTACATGTTCCTCCTTGTAGTATCTTACCATTGGTTTGAAGAGCTATCGCACTTGCTTGATCAGCCGAAGAATCTGGTATGTCAAAAATCATATAGCCGTTTGTACCAAAGGTAGTATCGACACTACCATCAGCATTATATCGTACAATACAAAATTGATTTGTTCCAGAAATAGTACATGTTCCTCCTTGTAGTATCTTACCATCTGATTGTACTATTAATGAATTTGCATAATCATTTTCAGAAACTGGTATATCGTATAAAACATAACCACCAGAACCAAATCCACTATCAATCGAACCATCACTATTATAGCGCATAACACAAAATTTTGAGTTTAATAAAAAATCATTTGTGCAAAAACCACTTTGTAGAATTTTATTATCTTGGAATGCTAATGCAAATGCCAAATCATAATCTTCTGGAATTATATTAGGAATGAATGAAAAATCAATTCCATCGCCGTTTGGATTATATCGAGTTAAACAAAAGTTGTAATTGGAGCCTATCATACAATACCCTCCTTGTAAAATATAGCCATCAGTTTGAATTGCTAATGCACGTGCATAATCATAAAATGAGGTAATACCATAGATTCTATAACCAAAAGAAGGATTAAAACTTATATCTAAACTTCCATCAGCCTTATAGCGAACTAAACAAAATTTTGAACCACTACTATTACATTCACCACTTTGGATAATTTTATCTCCCTGCAATGCTAAGGATGTTTTATATTCATATGTTGAGTCAGTAAAATCAAAAGTTACATAGCCACCACTTCCAAAAGAGCTATCAACATTGCCCGATAAATCATACTGAACCAAACAAAAAATACTACCGGGTGGATTATTACAATAACCACCTTGTAAGATTTTATCCCCTTTTAGAACTAAGGACTCTGCAAAATCTGGCGAGACGCTAGGAATATCAAAAATCTTGTATCCACCATCACCAAAAGAAGGATCGATTTGTCCAAAAATCGACTCTTGGTTTTGAGCTTCATTCTCGTTGACTTCTGGCTCGAATAACTTTGCTAAAAAGTAATAAAGACTTGTGGGTTTTGTCAAAGGTGGAATACAATATGTAAAACTCATCAAAGATAAAAAGAATAAAAGGGATAATTTTAAAATTTTCATGTTTTTACCCTCTTTAATAATATAATTATAAAAAAAAGATTTTTTGTCAAGTAGATAAGTGAAATAATTTTTCTGGATTATATTCGTTTCTGATTAGAAAAACTAAAATTGAAAATACACAAAAGGTTGACTTACAGTAACACTATAAATCGTCAAACAAGTAAATAGAATTACTCCAGCAACAATGTATAAATAATCACTTTTAATAAAATTTTTTATATAAATTTTTTTATCTTCGTGTTCCATCCAGTATTCTACAATAAATAAAGCGAATATCAAAACAAAATATTGAAGCGATGGTATTACAATTTTTCCTTCGGATGGAATTAAAGCTCGTAAAATCATGTACCAGCCAACATCCAAAGGAGAAGCAGTAAAATTTGTTTCTGGAAATACCAATGGCTTTGCTCGAAACAAGAAAAACGTAAAAGAAAATACAGAATAAGTATAAACAATGCCTAAAAAAGCAATCAACCATTCAGGTAATTTTTCGCCCAAGCGCTTTATAAATTGAATCGATAAGAATAAACGTTCTCCCAATAAAAACATGCCATGAAGTCCACCCCATATTAAATAGTTCCAACCTGCACCATGCCATAAACCACTGATCAACATGGTTAAAAACAAATTCACATACATTCGAAAAGCATGAACTCTACTACCACCTAAGGGAATATAAACATAATCGCGAAGCCAGCTGGAAAAAGAAATATGCCACCTTCGCCAAAATTCTCCCATCGTTTTAGAAAAAAAAGGACGATTAAAATTCTGCGGCAAATCATACCCCATGATCCGAGCAATACCGATAGCAATATCAGAATAACCAGCAAAATCTCCATAAATCTGCAAAGAAAATAAAAATACAGCAATCCACATGCTGATAGAATGATATTCCCATGGAGCACTAAAAACTTGATCCACATAAGGAGAGATTTGATCAGCTATCAAGGTTTTTTTAAACAACCCTAAACATACTTGAAACAAGCCACTTCGAAAATTTTGTAAGTCAAATTTTTTTCCATGGTAAAATTGTTCGAGTAAATCTTTGGTACGTAGTATTGGCCCTGCCACCAATTGCGGAAAAAAACTCAAATACAATGCATAATACAATATATTCTTGGGCTTTTCTACCAAACCTCTGTATACATCAACAATAGCAGAAATAGACTGAAGACAATAAAAAGAAATTCCCATGGGTAAAATTATATTCGGAGGCTGTATATACTCTTTATTGCATGGTTCAAAACCCAAAAGAAAATTTAATATATCATACAATTGGACGCTATATTTAAAAACTAATAATACTAGCAAGTTTCCGATAACTCCTATCCACAAAAATATTTTTTTGATTCGAATATCCTTGGATTTATCGATATAGTATATACTCACATAAGAAATAATAATAGAATATAATAATAAAAATATATAAATAAATTTAAATACTGCATAAAAATAAAAACTGACAATTAAAAGCCAATATCTCTGGTATCGTTCTGGTAAAAGAAAAAACACTGGAATCACAATAAGAATAAATACAAAAAAGTGTAATGAATTAAACAACATGGTTATCTATCTCCAAGATATTTAACAAGATAGTTGTATAAATTTTCCGAAACCCAAACATTCCCTAATTTTGTTAGATGGCCATCTTCGGGAATAAAATGATCTGTTATACCATATTCATTCTGTTTGCATAAAGTTTTTGTGTTCTCCATCAAGTCCCAGACTTCTATTTGATTCTTTTCGAAATATTGTTTTGCTTGGAGTGCATACATTCTTAACGGATGATATTGATTCATATTATTGCAATAGATTTCTTCGATTTGCATAGGCAAGATTACTACTATCAAACGAAAATGATGTTTTAATGATAATTCCAGGATATTTTGGTATGCCTTTTTTGTAAATTCTGGTAAATCAGGAATTTCTTTGGGAAAATCCCTACATTCTTTTAAAATAGACGATGGTACTTCTTCGGGACATTTTTGTGGTTTCGAAAATAAGATTTTTTGAGGGGCATTATATGAACTACCTAATGTTTTGTAGATTTTCTTTTTTTCTTCTTTGGGAATACATTCTTTTGGTTTATTTGGCAGTAAAAAGCTTTCTTTTATATAATTGATGAATGTGGAATTTTTTGTTTTTTCTAATTCTATTTGTAGTTCAGCTTTAAAGATTGCAAATTTTAACAACATTTGTTTAACGGTTAGCTTTATTACGTAAAAAGAATAAAACCAATCAGTTAAAACAAACTGCGCGGTATCAAAAAACTTTTTTTGAGGATCTTCTAATCGTTTTTTTTCTACAACATCGTCTGGTAAGATTCCTCTTTGTAAAAAAACCTCTGGCATGGTAAAATCATTGGGAGAAACAAAAAGAAGAACTGTATCGATCTGATTAACACGTTCTAATAATTCCTTTAATCTTTGATAATATCCCCAAGAGCCTAATCCATCAACACCAGCATTTAAAAACTGATAACCATGTTGTTTAAATTTTTCGTTCAACAAATAACAAAAAGTTTCTTTATCCGAAACACCAAATCCCATTACTAAACTATCGCCTAAGCAGAGAATCTTTTTTAAATTGGGATCAGCTTCTTCGAGATTTCTTAGACCTAAAGAATTTATCGAGAACTCTCCTTCCCATTTGCCAGTATAATGTTTGATATATACTCTTGTATTGGGTTTTAATCCAACAAAATAATTTGGATTATATTGATGGATAACTTTTAAACTACGAAAATAACTTAACGCTTCGATTTGATAAAACCGAAGAAAAATTTCCAGTAGCACAAAAAATGCTAATGTTAAAAACACAAACCTTTTTAGATTCATCTAATCTTCTACCGATACCATTAGTTTGTTCAATGTTTTGATCATCTCTTCTTTTTCTTCAATGTTTTGAGTTTCGTGATTTCTGATAAAATTCATCAAAGAATGAATTGCTTCTTCTATCTCTGTGGCAATCTTTTTTCGAATGTGGTATTTTTGCATTAATTCAAGCAAAAAAGAAAGCTTTTCTTTTCTTTTTTCGTAATCATTCCAATCTTTGAACAATTCTTTTTTTTCTTTGTTAGAAAGAGATTTGCGTAAAACTAATATGGGATATGTGATTAATCCCCGAAAAAAATCTAAATATAATTCTTTTCCTAATTCTTCTTGGGTAGAGAAATAGTCTAAGTAATCATCGCGAATCTGAAACAATCGCCCCATCTTTAAACCATATTGTCGATAAACCTGAATTTGTTTTGAATTGACCGAACTTATAATTGCAGCAGATTCCACCATAGCAGAAAATAGATCAGCGGTTTTACCTAAGATAATTTGCTCGTATATATCTTCTGGAATATCAGGGTTGTTTTCGTATTCCATCTGGAGAATTTCCGAAACAGCTAAGTTTTTAATTACCCTTGTAAAAATAGGAAGTAAAACAAAACCATGTTCTAATGTTCTTAAATGATCAATTCCACATGCTAATAAATAATCCCCAGCTAAGATGGTTTTTTTATTTCCTTCTGTTATATGTAAGGTTGGTTTTCCTCTTCTCTGATTAGAATTATCAATTACATCGTCATGTAAAAGTGAAGCTGCATGGATTAGCTCACCAATTGCAGCAACATCTAACCATTCTTTACCAGAATAATTGAGTAGTTTACAAAAATAATAATGGGTTAAAGGGCGTATTCTTTTGCCACCAGAAAATATAACAAAACGCTTAACAACCTTAAAAAAAGGTAAATCTTCTTTAATAATTTGCGAAAGTTTTTTATCAATCGACGATGCTAATCGCTTTTGTTTTGTAGTAATTTGAAAGTTAAATTTGATGTTTTTGATCTTCAACTTGTACTAAATTATTCAGAATTTTTAGAAGGCTTTCTATTGTCATCTGTTTTTTTGTTTCATTGCGTTTCGTATAAATATTATGTAGATTATACAGCATACGCGAAATGATTTTAGGAACAGGAGGATTTAAAAATACCTCTGGACTTTCTTGATAGCCTAATCGTAATAAATGTTTAACACAATCCACATAAGTGATTTTATTCCCATAATGAAAAGGATCAAAATATGAATAAAAATCTTTCGAAGAAAAGAACAAAATAAAATGACCTGGCAAATTTACCCCTTGAATCGAAAATGGAACTATATAATTAAACCTACTTTCTAATGTTTTTTTTAAAATTTCGTAGAAGAGAAGTGTTATAACAGATAATGACACAGGTATACCTTTCTTAGATTCTAATACAAAAGTAATAAAGCTATTTTCGGGAGTATGATAATCTTCAAAATTTCCTTGGAACTCTTTGTAGCAATATAAAAAATCAACAATTTTATTAAACTGTTCCTCAACTTGTAAATCAAGAAAATCTGGATAAGTTTTTATAAATTCGTCTACCAATAAAAAAAACCTTTTTTGATAATCCTCGAAACTTATAAAAATAGCATCAGAAAAACGAGAAACCAAATAGGAACCTTTCATTAAGTTATGAGGATCTGCCATATAGGTTTTAAAATCTTCTATAAGTTTTAAATAATTTAATTCATGTCCAATTTCTGAACGCAGTTGTAATCTTACCACAGAATCTTCGATCAATTCGATAAAATAATATGGGTTTCTACCAAAAGGAATTTTTTCGATGATTTTTTTGATTATAGCATCTCTTATTTCTTTGTCGTCATGTTCGTAATAAAGATACAATAAATTCACAATTTCAGAATCAATTTCCTTCATCAATCCCATCACTTATAAGATAACATAGAAAAATATTTTGTCAATAAAAAGTACATTCTTGATAAAAATAATGTATAAGAAGAATTATTCCCCTTTATCACGCGTTGTTGCGAGTAATTCGTCTGGTATATCTTCTATGTATTCTCCAATCTGAACAGCAATGCGATTTCCCACTTTACCAGGTAGACATTTAAATTTCTTTCTATCTCCAATTTTAATAATAAATTCGCCCTTTATTGGTGTATTCAATCGTACAATATCACCTGGTCTTAAATTAATTACATCTCCGATGGAAATATCAATTTCTCCTACTTCGCAACGAATGGGTAATTGCACTTGTTCTAATCGCTGTTGGATGACCTCGCGATTTTCGTCTGTTTGAGCTTTTTGTATAGAAGAATACCAATATTGCGCTGAAAGTTTGTTTACAATTGGCTCAATCGTAATATAGGGAATACAAAAGTTCATCATTCCTTCTACATCAGCAATCTTTGTTTCTAAAGATACTAAAACAACCATATCATTGGGTGGAACGATTTGTGCAAATTGTGGGTTGGTTTCTATATTTCCCAACCTTGGGCGTAAATCTATTACGGTAGACCATGCTTCTCTAAGGTTACCTAACATTCTTACGATAACGCTTTCCATTACAGAACGTTCAATATCTGTCAGTTCTCGCGAGATATTTTTGATTTGTTCCCCCTTCCCACCAAACAATCGATCAATTATAGCAAAACTTACATTTGGGTCAATTTCGTATACAGCAGAACCTCTTAATGGATCCATGTTAACAATAGCGAGTGTAGTTGGAGAAGGAATCGAACGGTTGAACTCTTCGTAGCTCAATTGATCTACGGAACTGACATGTACGGATACAGCAGCTCTTAATTGTGCAGAAAGAGATGTTGTAACCATTCGAGCGAATGTTTCATGAATCATTTGTAATGTACGAATTTGATCCTTAGAAAATTTATCGGGACGTTTAAAATCGTATGGTTTAGCAATTCCTTGTTGCTTACCTTCTTGTGTAGGAAGTTCAATATCCGAAGATAAGGTCTGTATAGGGACTTCCCCCTCTGTACTTACATTAATCGTTTGGAGCAAATTTGATAGCTCAGCATCATCCAACATCTCTGTCATAATTTTAAAGATTCAAAAAATATTGAATTAATCAAGTTTTTTTTGTATTATTTTGTGATTTTTTTAAATCTGATTATACTTTTAATTCGTTCGAAATCCCTTTTTGTAAGGCTAACATTCCACAGGCAGCGTTAATTTTTTTCCCTGGTGAGCCTCGATAAAAAGCAAGTACACCGTGATTTCGTAATTCCTCTTGGAATTTTAGAATTTCTTCTTGTGTAGGTGATCTCCAATTGTTAAAATTGGTATTTAAGGGAATTAAATTGAATTTACAAAACCGAATACTTTTTGCAATTTTTACAAGTTCATTGATGTGTTCTTTGTTCATGTTAACATCAGGAATCAAAATGTACTCGAATGTTATATTTCTTTTATAAATTTGTGTATATTTTTTTACAACCTTTAAAAGATCGCTTAATGAATATTTTGTGTTTATATCCATTAGCATAGAACGTTCTTCGTTAAAAGGATGGTTTAAAGAAATTGCTAAGTTAAAAGGCTGTTTTTCGGAAATAAACCTTTCTATGCCAGGAATTACTCCGGAGGTAGAAATGGTAATATGTCTTGAACCTATGTTTAACCCTTTTGGATGATTCAGTATTTTTGCTGCTTTGATTACATTATCGTAGTTATAAAAAGGTTCTCCCATCCCCATAAAAACCACGTTGGTGAGTTTTTCTTTTGGATCTACATGCTTGTTTCTATGATGAATCATCTGGTAGATTTGTTGTAAAATTTGCCATGTTGATAGATTTCCTTTAAAAGGAATTTTTGCAGTAGCACAAAAGGTACAATTCAAACTGCAACCACTCTGGGAAGAAATACATGCTGTTCTTCGTTTTTCCGATACAAGCCAAACAGATTCAAAAATTCTAGACCTACTTTCTTTGGTATCTTGATATTCAAAGATAAATTTTTGTGTGCCAGAATCATCCGAACCTTCGTCAACAGATTCATAATAGTTTAAGTTCAAAACTGGAAATAAATGATTTTCGAGAATATAATTTCTGATTTTTTTGGGAAATTCGGTAAATTCCTCCACACTTAAAGATAAATGCTTATGAATTCTCAAAAACAATTGTTCTGCACGATAAGGAGGTTCATTCAATTGAAGAAAAAATTCTTTTAGTTCTTCTATGGTACTTTCGTGGATAAACATAGTATAAAAATAAAATTAAACTTAAAGAAAAACAACTTTTTTATTATATTTTGAATTCTTCTTTACAACACCTAAGATTTTCGGTTCAGTAGATAAATATGGTAAATTCCAATTGAATTCCCACTCGGGATATTCGGGAAAAAAATCCTTTTGTACTTTAATATAAGTTTGTTTATAATTGATCAAATTTTCTGAAATTTGTTCTATCATCGAATTCACGTTTTTTTGTTCGACAAAAATAAGCATTCCATAACCACAATTAAATACATGGGTCATTTCCAGAAAACTTAAATTCCCTTTTTCTTGGATTTCTTTAAAAGGAGATTTTAAATCCCATGATTGTAATTCTACATAATAATTTTCTTTAAGAATACGTGGAATATTTTCTTGGTATCCTCCTCCGGTTATATGTACCATCCCTTTAATCATTTTATTTTTGATTTGTTCGTAGAGAATTTTTTCGTATAGAACAGTTGGTTGTAATAGAATCGATTCTTTTAGAAAATCGAATATTTCTTTTTGTATCGTATCTTTTGGTGGTGTATTCGAAGCTGGATCATAAAATAATTTTCGAATTAGGGATAATCCGTTCGAATGGATTCCAGACGAAGGAATACCTAGAATCACATCCCCTTCTTGGATTGCATCACCAGTAATCAAATGTTCTTTTTCGCAAAATCCAATCATAAAACCAGCTAAATCAAAATCGTTATCTTTCATAACGTTTGGATGTTCTGCGGTTTCGCCGCCAAGTAAACTACACTCAATCATCTTACAAGCAGCAGCAATAGAACGAATTACCAAAGACATTTCGTGAACATGCAACTTACCCACAGCTAAGTAATCCAAAAAGATAGAAGATTTACCACCAGAAACCAATATATCGTTTGCACACATTGCTACTAAATCATAACCAATGGTTTCGTATCTTCCAAAAAAAGATGCATAAGTTAATTTTGTACCAACCCCATCAGTCGATGTGAGGAGTACTGGTTCTTTGTATTCTTTTAAGAAAGATAAATCATAGATAGCAGAAAAACCACCAATATCAGAAACAACATTCTTATTGTAGGTCTTCCTTGCAAAAGGTACAATCAGTTGAACCAAATTTTGACCAGCTAATGTATCTACTCCCGCTTGTTTATATGCTTCGGAATATTCTTGATGTTTAGTTTCCATAGTTGATTCCTTTTATCGATAAACTTCTTCGATTTTTTCCATTACCATATTAGGGGTAATTTCCTTCATACAACGAAAGTGTTTTTTGGGACATTTTTTGCCTCCATGTGTTCCACAAGGCCGACAATAGAGTCCCTCAATTTCTACTACTCTACTGTTATCGCATATAGGAGCATAGCCTAAATCTTTTGTTGTAGGTCCAAAGATTGCGATTACAGGTATATGTGCAGCACATCCAAAATGTACTGGTGCAGAATCATTCGAGACTAAAAACTTGCAACGCTTTAACAAAGAATATAACGTAATTAAGTCTGTTTTGCCACAAAAATTATAGATTTGATTATGAATATGCTTAGGTAGGATATGTTTTGCATATTGAAGAATATATTCCGAAAGTTCATAATCCCCTTTGGAACCAATCAAAATTACTGGAGATTTATAAGTTTCTACAACTAACCCTGCCAATTCTGCAAAGCCCCAAGGTGTCCATCTCTTTGTGGGCCATATTGAAGAACAAGCAAAAGCAACAGGACTAGCAGCAAAATCTTTTATTAAATCTTTGGCTTTTTTTCTGCTAGATTCAGTTTCTTCTAGTATAGGTGCATTCGGATAATGGCTTAAATTGGGACAAATAGAATCTTTTAAAAAATCGAGCAAGCGGTGAATTTCGTGTTTGTTGGTTCTTTGTAATTTTAGATTATAAACAGATGATAATGATGCAGTATTATAACCAATTCGAATCGTTGCTTGAGAAAAATAAACAATTAAACCAGTACGAAAGGATTGATGGGGGGATAAAATGATATCAAACTTTTGATTTCTAATATTCTGAATAATTCTGAACATCCCCCAGTATTTATGTTGATTGTTTTTATCGATAACGATTATATCGTCCACAAAACTTAATGGTTCTAAGATTTGTTTTGCTTCTGGTTTAACCAAAACACTCAATTTTATATCGGGATAAGATTTTTTGATTTCTTTTAACATGGGTGTCGTTAAAACAACATCTCCAATAAAGGCAGTTTGAATTACCAAAATTTTTTTTATGGGATGTTCCTTTATATAATTTAACAATTCGCTTTGAGTCATTTTTTTCCATAAAATTTATTGGAAATACCAATAAAAGAAAAAAAATGGAATGTTGATGTTTCGTTATAAAATCAAAATCCTTGATCTTTATATTTTTAAAGAAATTCTCACTCCGTTTTTTATTACATTATTTTTTTGGACTACTCTGTTTGTTGCATTAGTCTTTAAAGAAGTAATAGGAGAAATTTTAGGAAAAGGCATCGATACATCGAAAATCATCGAGTATATAATCTATCTAATTGGAGATAAAATTACCACCACAATTCCTATTGCATGTCTTTTTGCTGGAATTTTATCTACGGGGAGATTGTCCTCCGATTCGGAAATTATTGCTATGCGAGCAGCTGGGATTAGTTTTAGACGAATTTATAGTATTTATTTATTCTTTGGGTTTTTATCGATGGTGCTCGTTATGTGGATAAATTTTTATTGGGGACCAATCAGTAGTAAAGCAAAAACAGATTTCGAAGAATGGTTAAAAACCTATCATAGTCTTAGCCTTGTAAAATCTGGTAGGTTTATGAATGTCTCCGAAACAGAAAACTTAGGAGATTATGGTCAAGATATCTATGTTCAATATAGGGATGGATCTATCTTAAAAAATATTCAAATTAGAAAATGGAAAAATTCTTTTAGTAATAGTGCTGAATTTTCTCATAGTATCAATTCCAAAATGATGCAAATTATCCAAGCAGAGAAAGGACGTATTTTATCCAGAGTTAAAGAAGATGGCGAAAGAGAAAATTTTATTCGATTAGAAAATGGTTATATGATCGAAACCGATCCCAATTGGACTAAGATAGAAATTACCGATTTTAGAAATGGTTTTATGGATTATGTATTACCAAAAATTCAAAAAAAGATTGGAAAATTAGATGTTAAACCAGAAAACTATACATTTTTAGAACTATTCGATTTTTTAAATAAACTAGAAAAAGGTCAACATAAAATTGATTTCGAATCCTTAACAGAAAATCTTAATATTAAGATCGATGAATCCGAAAAAGGTCAGAGGCTCCCCTCTATAAAAGAAATGAAGGATTATATTTCTAAGAATAAAATTTGGCTTTTACAAAATTTCTCTCATGTTGACAAACCTGGTGGACCAACAACAGAAGAATATAATCGCGTTGCTCAAACCATATTTCGATACGAAATCTTTCTTAAAGATGTAGAAAAAACAAAAAGAAAATTCGAAGTAGAAATCCATAAACGCATTGCTGTCCCTATTGCATGTTTGTTGTTTCTTTATATTTCTTTTCCCCTTGGCTTGGTATCGCGTAGGTCTGGTAAAGGAATGAATTTTTCTCTTGCATTGTTTGTTTTTTTCTTTTATTATATTTTGCTCATGTTAGGTTTATCCAAAGCTTATGATGGGATTTGGCATCCAGCTTTGGGAGCTTGGCTAGCAGATATTGGTTTATTGATATTAGGAAATTACATTATGTCTTTACAAACTGACGAAGTATCCTTTAAATTCAATCCTTTTAAACCATTAAGAAATTTTTTTATTAAATATATTTATAATCATCCCATTTATATAAAAATAGAAAATAAAATAGATCATTTTATAGAGTTTGCAAAAAAAATAGTTGTCAAAAAAATTCGATAGAATAAAAAATGAATTAATGGTAGAAGTAAAGATTTGGCATTTATCAAAACATCTAAAATTTCCGTTAAAAATTAAAGTAGATGCTGGCGAAAAAAATGTTCCTGTATCCGTAGAAGAAAGAGATTTTGACGATGCAAAAAACATTCCTTTTGATGAAGAAAACATTCATATATTAGTCTTTCAGGTAATGAAGGAAAATGTTCAAGATGTAGTTAGGATCTTAAACAATACGCCATTACTTGTACCTTTCGTAAAGGTTTTGATTATTCCCGAAGAATATTTAGAAGAAATTCCCAAGCTATTAGAAGTAAAACGAAGGGTATATATCATTGATGATCAAACCAAATCTTCTACTTTAAAGATTATTCTTGAATTTTTGATCAAAGCAGAACGTTATAGAAAAATTATTCAAGACTTTTCTACACAAGTAAGAAAATACCGAGACTTCTTAGATGGATATGTTCAATTAATTCGTAGTGAGCTTCTTGATGCCAAAAATGAAACAAAAGCATTCCAACATCTATTAGAGTTTGAACAAGAATATCGTTTATTCGAAGAAAAAGTCAATCGCGCTTTAGAAGAAGCTTTTAGCCTTAAAGAAAAAGAAATGATAGAACTACAAACAACATTAAAAGCATTAGAAAAATTAGGTGAGTTTAGAGATAAAGAACTATTAGAAACCAGAAAATCGTTAGAAGCAGCAGAAATTGCATTAGAAATCAGCCGAAGAGAAAATTTAGAAAGAGAAAAAATTATCGAAGCCCTAGAAAAGTTAAATATCTTTACAGATACAGAAGTGATGGAATTATACAAAGAAAACCAAGAATTACGAAAAAAATTAGGATTACCACCAAGAGAAAAATACACTAGAACACAAGATAACGAATAATACTAAAAAAGACTTTTTGAAATTATCTACCCTTACGATAATAAAATTAACATGTTGAAAAAATATGGCATATTTCTTTTATTTTTTTCTTTTTCAATTTTATTCGCAATACCTTTAGCACAACTTCAAATCCCCTTCTTTACGATAAAGGAAACTCAATCGTATGATTATTTTATTCAAGGGGTGAATTTGTTTCATCAATATTCTTATAAAACAGCTCAACAATTTTTTTTAAAATCCTTGAACGTTAAACCAGACTTCTATTTTGCAAGAAGGTTTTTAGCAGAATCGTACTTACTCGATGGTGATTTAGAAAGCTCATTAGAAGAATACGAAATCCTAAGGAATCAATTTCCTAACGATGAATTCATTCAATATAAGTTAAAACAAATAGAGAACCTTTTCTTTATGAATCGAAAGAACCAACCCCTTTACGATAATCGTTATGTTTTCTGGAAAGAAATTGGCTTAAAAGAATTAAAATTAAAACAATTTATTCCCATCGATATAACAAGGGATGATAAATATATCTATTGCCTTAGTTATGAGCCCAAAGCAATTTATATTTTTGACTTAGAAGGAAATGTTCAAAATATCATTACTGGAAGTATAATAAACTCCATCAAAAAGCCTAATAAGATTTTGGTTACAAGTGACCGTTTTTTTATCTCTGATTTCGAAAAAGATGAAGTTTATGTTTTTAACAAAGAAAAATTGAACTTACTCACAACGATTAAAAATATTCCCTATCCAACAGATTTGATTCATATCGAAAATACTTTATATATTTGGAGTAACCGAGAAAAGCGATTTTATCGATACAATGAAAATCTTCAATTTATCGGAAATTTAGAGATTCGATCTGCTAACCAAGAAAACCCCATTAAATTGAATTTGGAAAATCCAAGCTTTTTTTATATAAACGAAAATTTTTATATGTTCAATAATCATAAACTCTATCAAATCGATATTTCCGGTTATGTATTAAAAGAAATTGATCTTCCCTCCAATTCTATAAAAACCCTTTTTTTAAACAACGATATTTATGCATATGCAACCAACGATACCATTTATTATAAAAAATCCCAAGATTGGATCAAATTAAGTGAGGTTACAACTATTAAAGAAAAACAATCAAAAATAGAAGCAAAAAAATTCCAACAAATACAAAAATTCTATATCGATAATGAATTTATATATGTATTAGATTTATCGGGGAAGATTTATTTTTTCGTTAACGAACAACAATTATTCGAAAATATACATGTGCAAATACTTAACATTGAATCCAATCAATATCCAGATATTGCAATTAACCTAAGAATTAGTGATAACAATAACAATCCTATCATTAATTTAGAAGATCAACATTTCGAAATTTACGAAAACGATAAAAAAATTCCTCTAATTAATGCTACAAACATAAAAAAATACGAAAATCGAAAAAATATTTTAATCTTAAAAGATAAGAATTTTCTAATAGATAAAAATTTTTATAAATTATTCAAACAAAAAATGAATCAATTTTTTGATCAACTAAAAATCAACGATACTGTATTTTTTGCAATTACAGGCGATCATATCAATGTTATCAATCAATCCAAATATAAGTTAGAGCTATTAGATTTAATGAGCGAAAATGCTTTCAACGATAACGAAAGTGATATCGCCCAAAATTTAATTCAAGGGATAAATCATCTAACTTCTCTAAAAGGAAAAAAAGCCATCATATTACTAACAAACAACAACAAAAACTGGGAAGAATCAGAAAAGATTCAAAAGATCCAGTATCTTTCGTTAATTCATTCTGTACCAATTTATGTGATTAGTTTCGAAAACAACTTATCCCTAAGAGAAATTGCAGAAAAAACAAAAGGAAAATATTATTATTTTTTCGAAAACTATCATTATTCGGAGATTTATAAAGATTTGCACCAAAAAGCCAATTACAATTATTTAATCACCTACAAAGCTTTAACTCCCTACGAATATAAATTAAAAGACAAATACATTAACGTAAGAATTATGATTAAGTACTTTCAATATGGAGGAATATCCGAAAGTGGCTATATTATACCGTAGTTTGATTTTATTTTTGTTCGTTTTTTCTTTATATTCTCAGGATTTTTCTTGGAATATTTCGCAGAGTAATAAAAATTTAAAAGAAATTAGTTCTTCTGATTTATTTCGTTATGCAGAAGAAAGTAATAAAAAAGGATATTACGAAATAAGCATACAATATCTTACAGAATATTTAGAAAGAAATCCGAAACAATTGGATGCTATTAAACTGTTGATTAAAAATTATCTTCAAATTAACGATCTTAAACGAGCAGAAAATTTAATTGAACTTGGCAAAAATACTTTTCCCGAAGATGTATTTTTTAAGATTTATGATTCTATACTACTTTTAAAAAAAGGGAACTTAATTGATGCAGAAAAAATCATCGAAGGATTAGAAAATCAAAACACTCAAAATAAAGATTTTTATTTATTAAAAGGCCAATATTATTTATTAAAAAACAATTATGATTATGCTGAATTTTATTTTAAAAAATATCTCTCTCAAAACCCCAACGATGATTCCATCTATCTATTTTTAATCGATACTTATTTAAAAAACAACCAAACAGAAAAAGCAAAATATTATATTGATTTATACAAAAAAATTTTTACTAATAACATCAATCTATTTAAAATACAAGGGGATTATTTTTATAAGTTGTATTTAAACGAAAAGATTAAAGAGAAAAAGCATTTATACTATTTAGAAGAAGCTTATTTGAATTATAAAACCTATTTAAATTATTCTAGTTATGATCCTAATATATGGAAACATTTACTCTATATCGCATATTTACTCAATGACGATAAAAAAATAAAACATTTAATTAACGATTATCCATATAATCTAAACGACCCACTTTTAGCTTCGAATGTTTCTGAATTACTAAATAACAATCAACTAAAATCTCTACAAGATTTGTGTAACAAAAATCAAATATTTTTTTCTTGTATAAGATATGATTTTTACATCAAACAAACAAGCCCAGCATTAGCTTTCGAAAGAAGTAAATATTATCTAAGTATTGCTCAAAAAAACCAAAAAAAAATCACAAAAGACGATTATAAGAATCTTTTGATTTGGGCACAGTTTTTATACCCTAAAAATATAGAAATACTCAAAACATTCTTAGAATTTTATAAAGAAAATCAATATTTCGAAGATTATTATCTTACCTTACAAAATATAATCTTAGAAGATAAAGATAATCCCAAATGGAAAATCTTAATGGAACGTTTTTTATCCAATAAAAATCAGTATGTTATGTTTCAGCACTTTAATAATGTTCCTTTAACGAACATCAAACAAAAATACCAAAGAAAAAAAATAAAGCTTATAATCTTTAATCCCTATCCATTAGAAAAATACGAACATCATTTTAGAGAGTCCGATTTAGTTCGCAATTATCTCGATTTTTACACAAATCAAATTGATCTTTTGCAATCCCTAGAAGCAAATCAATGGTTAAAAATCAAAGAAAGGGTTTTAAGTAATCCTAAGTATTATTTATTTTATCAACCAGAAATACTTTCTATTATTAGAGAATGGGAAATAGAAAATCAACAAAACATTGATTATTTTTTGGAATCTTATTACAGAATTATAGAAAATACCTTTTACATTCGTTTTATTTTAAGGGATAAAAACGGCCTATTGATAAATCAAGAAGAGTACTATATAACAAATCATCGAGTCGAAAAATTAGCAAGTTTTCTAAAAGAATTTCTTCTAAAAAATATTACATTAAAAGCAAATTTTATAGATATTTATAACAACAATGTTATCATTAATTTAGGAAAAGAAGATTTTATCAAAGAAAACCAGGTTTTTAAACATCAGAATAACTATTATCGCGTTAAAAAGGTATATCCTTATACATCTTTTGTAGAGTTAATTCAAGGTAAAGCAACAAATTATACTAATAGTGATATATTTATAAAAGTTTCTCGATAACAAAAATCATCATTAAATTGAAAAAAATAACCGATAAAGAAAACAATGAAAAAAAAGTTGATTATAATTCTTTTTATAATTTTGAATTTTTTACAGAAAACGGAAGCGCGAAGTCAAAGAAATGTTCATGGAAGTTTTAGTATTGATGATATTCAAAAAAACTTATTTTTCGATGTAGAAACAGAAAGAAATCTTTACGAAACCAGCCAAAAGATTCCTATTAAATTTATCGTAAAAAACGTAGGATATCATACATTTCGTTTTTATGTAGATCAAAACTTTGGCAATACCTTTTTTCTAGAAATTATCAACGAAGCAGGAGAAGAAATACAAAATAATGTTAACATAAAAAATTATCAAGAAATTGATATAAATCAATTAAAACAAAACAAAACAGAAGATCACGATGGAAACCCCATAAAAGAGATTTTATTACATCCAGAAGAAGTATGGTCAAAAACCTTTTACATAGATTCCTTACCAAAAGGAAAATATAAAATCGTCGGCTATTTTATCCCCTATTCTTTTGATATGCAATACAAGAATAACCTTAGATTTTTATCAAAAAGTAGAATCCATTTACAAATCACCGAAGAAAAAACTATTTTTGTTGTACAAGATTCCATCGATATAGCTAAAGATAGTTCTCCCTCGCCCGAAGAAATTGTCTATTTATTTCTAATGGCAGAATATTATAAAAACTGGGAAAATTATTTTAAATATCTTGAACTAAAAGAATACATTAAGTCTTATGAACTTTTCGAAAAAGAATACCAAAATGCTTCTACAAGAGAAAAGCAATTGATCTTAAACGAATTTAAAAACTTTTTAATGAAGCAAGAAATAGAGCCCATCATTGAATTTAAAATAAAAAAGGTCGTATACCAGAAAGAAGATCTTGCCAACGTTTATGCAGAAGTATTAAGAGGGAAAAATAGTTATCGCGTAAGATATCTTTATAATTATACTTTACAAAAAAGGGATTATTGGAAGATATACAGCGTTGTTGTATCTATTTTAAAGACAGGAAAATAAGGAATCGCGCCAAAAGGCGCGAAATTTTAGTTTAATAGACCTGATTCGTCGACAATCTTCATCAATTTTTTTACAGAATCTGCGGATTTTTCTAATGCTTGTTTTTCTTCTGGGGTTAATTGTATTTCAATGATTTTTTCAACCCCCTTTTCGCCTAATATTACAGGCACACCCATAAAAATGCCATGTTGACCATATTCACCTTCGCAGAGTACAGCACATGGGAATACACGTTTTTGATCTTTAAGGATAGATTCTGCCATTGCAATTGCACTCGAAGCTGGTGCATAGAACGCTGAACCTGTTTTTAAAAGATTAACGATTTCGCCACCACCTTGTCTTGTACGTTGAACCATTGCATCAATCTTTTCTTTTGTCATGCCTGGGAAATCTGGTAAAGGAATTCCAGCAATCGTTGAATATCTTGGTAAGGGAACCATATCATCACCATGGCCACCTAATACAAATGCAGTAATGTCTTCTACAGAAACACCGGTCTCCATAGAAATAAATGCTCTAAAACGAGCAGAATCCAAAACGCCAGCCATTCCCATAACGCGATTTTTAGGAAAACCAGTAACTTTATGCATTACATAAACCATTGCATCTAATGGATTTGTAATAACGATAACAAATGAATTAGGAGCATATTTTTTTATGTTTTCTGCAACTTCTTTTACAATTTTTGTGTTTGTATTGACTAAATCATCGCGCGACATACCAGGTTTTCTGGGAATTCCCGCAGTAACTATACAAATATCAGCACCAGCAATATCTTCGTAAGAATTTGTTCCTTTTACGAAAGAGTTAATACCTTCTACGGGAGTTGCTTCGAAGATATCGAGACCCTTTCCTTGTGGAACACCTTCTACTATGTCATATAAAACTACATCACCTAACTCTTTTTGTGCTGCAAGCAATGCCATCGTACCACCAATTTGCCCTGCACCAATTAAAGCGATTTTTTTTCTTGCCATAACTTCACCTTTTAAATGTTTTTTAAGAGCTAATGCTCTAATTTTAAACTTTTTTTAAGATTTCTAATGTCAAGAAATTAATATTAATTTTACCTTATTTAAAATGAATGATATTTATTTAAAGCAATCTATTTATTTAAAAATTTTATAAATTATTGTGTATATTTTCTAATCATTGTGATGAATTCTTTAAAAGCCATTTCTTTTGTTTGACTTTTTTCCATAGCAGATTGAAAGCAACGCTCTGCTTCTTTTTCTAAGACAATCATTGCTACACCATCTAATGCAGATTTAATCGCAGTAATCTGGCTTAATATTTCCATGCAATTTCTTTCATCTTCGATCATTTTTTTTACACCTTGAACTTGACCAAGTATACGATTCATTCTTTTGATTAAATTTTCGTTTTCTTCTGACGTTAAAACTTCCTGCTTTTTTTTGATTTTAGGCATATTACGATTATTTTTTATTTACGAAATTTTCAAGTCCTTTTAATACTTCTTCTAAGTTTGTAAAGTCCATCGGTAATAAGATTTCTGTTTCTTTATTTGCTAATCTTTTTAATTTTACGAGATATTCGTTTGCTATCTTCATCATAACTGCATGTTCTCCCCCATTTTTTCTTATGGCATTTGCAATTTGACGAATACCTTCTGCTGTTGCTTGTGCAACTTGTAGAATTTCCTGAACCTCTCCTTCTGCTTCGTTGATTAATCGTTGTTTTTCTCCTTCGGACTCGTTAATCATTTCTTGTTTTTGGCCTTCAGAACGATTGATTCTGGATAGTTTATCTCCTTCTGATTTTGCAATTAAGGCACGTTTTTCTCGTTCTGCTGTCATTTGTTTTTCCATCGATTGCAATACCCTTTCTGGTGGGGTAATGTTTTGAATTTCATAACGCATAATCTTTACACCCCAGTGATCTGCTGCTTCGTCAACAACCCCCACAATTTTTGCATTGAGGGATTCTCTTTCTTCGAAGGTTTTATCCAGATCTAAATCTCCGAATACAGAACGCATCGTAGTTTGTGCCAATTGTATTAAAGCATATTTATAATCATTGATATGATAAACTGCCTTATAAGGATCTATGACCTTCATGTAAATAATGCCATCGACTTTTACTTGTACATTATCACGCGTTATACAAATCTGAGAAGGAACATCAATAGCTTCTTCTTTGAGTGATACATTATAAACGACCTTATCCAAGAAAGGAATTAATAAATGAAAACCAGCACCTAATGTCTTATGGTATTTTCCTAATCGTTCAACGATTAAGACTTCCTGAGCTGGAACAATTCGAACAGAAATAATAAACTTATATGCTATATAAATGAATATTATTGTATAAACAATAATTGCTATGGTATCGGACATTTTAAACCTCCTATTTATTGGATTTATGGGGTGGCTTTGGTATGGAAGAATGTTCTTTCATAACTTCTGATACTTTACCAATGCCAGTAAAAAAGCTTTCGATGATAGCTGGACCAAGAGGAACAATTTTTGTAGATGATTGTTGTAAAATGGTTTCTAGTCCACTTAAATATTCTTCTGCTATTTTTAACTTCATCGCTTCTTGACCACCAGGTTGATTGATTGCATCTCCAATCATTTCGATCGCTTTTGCAGTTGCTTCTGAGAGTAATTGGATCTTCTTTGCTCTACCTTCTGCTAAGTTGATTCGTTTTTGCTTTTCTCCTTCGGAAACGTTGATTGCTTCGATTTTCTTTCCTTCGGATTGGTTGATTAATGCTATCTTTTCTCCTTCTGCATAGATAATTTCTGCTCTTTTATCTCTTTCAGCAGTCATTTGTTTTTCCATCGTCAACAATACTTCTTTTGATGGAAAGATATTCTTAATTTCGTAGCGGGTTACTTTTACCCCCCACGGTTCTGTTGCAACATCTAAAGAGGAAACAATATTTTTATTAATTGCCTCTCGTTCTTTAAAGGTTTGATCTAAATCTAACTTCCCAATTTCTGAACGCATATTGGTCTGTGCCAATTGGATAGAAGAGTACTTATAATCTTGGATGTTATAGCTTGCTTTAACAGGATCCAGAACTTTTAAATAAATAATACCATCTACTTCGACTTGAACATTGTCTTTGGTAATACAGATCTGTGGTGGTACATCGATAGCTTCTTCTTTTAGGGTATGTTTATAAGCAACTCTATCAATGATTGGGATTAAAAAATGAAAACCAGCATCTAATGCTTTGTTAAATTGCCCCAATCTTTCTACAATGTATACATTTTGATGGGGAACCACAATAAATGTCATCCATAGAAATAAAATTATTACAATTAATACTATTAAACTTATTAATAACATATCAAACCAAATATTTTAAAAAATTTCTTTGTCATTACTTTTTTATGAAATATTTTTATATTTATGAAAAAATTTTATGAAGATTTTATTAAAGCAAACCATCAATTTTATTTTAAAAAAATCATCTAATTTTGAGTTGACGTAGAAATGAAACTAAATTATATGGTTGATTAAGATCGCGCGGTAGAGCAGGTGGTAGCTCGTCGGGCTCATAACCCGAAGGTCGCAGGTTCA